>OGEM01000006.1_pt1 | contig 238509 bp, 201 predicted proteins | sample 1570741 | NCBI WGS metagenome assembly OGEM01 (sample SAMEA2582141, study PRJEB24529) | metagenome | biome: Human gut stool | place: China | collected 2011
CGAATTCTGCATTTGATATTACTTTCATACTTTCCTTATTTTTAATTATTATTCACATTCAACTTGTAACAACGCAAAAGTACGAAGCTCCCTCCATAACAACTTTGCTTCAAGGCTCAAACTACTTTGTTCTGAAGTTCACCTTGTAATGGTGAGGTAATATTTTATCTCTCTGATGCAAAAATAGATGGTATCTGCCACATGCTTTGTAGACGAATTCCCGGTATTCATACCCAAATTACGGATTATGCTTATGCCTATTCCTACACAAATTGCCTAAAGCCTAATCTAACTCTGTTTTAACGTGTAGTAGTGGATTATATTATTCCGATACCGGCTTCTTTGGTCCAAACGGTTGAATGAAGTTACCAATTGACCGAAGAAGAAACAAAATCTGGATTTTAGGGATTCCCGATAAGGGGCTGTCCTTTGTCAAGGGCCCGCAGTATCTCCATTTCGTTATCGAACATTTCGAGATTTTCCTTCATACGTTCGATGTGTGTCGTTTTTGGGATGACAACCATACCCGACTGAATCTGAAAGCGCAATACCACTTGGCGTACCGTCTTGTGATAGCGGTCGACGATATACTGCTATACTTCGTCATCGTAGATTTCATTGATCTTACCCTGTCCCAACGGGGCCATCACTGAACTTGAATACCTTTGGCAAAAGTGTTGCCCACGACCTCCTGATGTTCCATGTAGGGATGAATCTTGATCTGGTTGACGACAGGCTTGATACGAGCGTATGCCAGCAATTCGTCCACATGATGCGGATTGAAGTTGCTCACCCCGATGGCACGGATCTTCCCCACATCGACATACTTTTCCATGATTCTCCATCTCTCCTTGACCTTTCTGGCTACCGGCCAATGAATCAGCATCAGGTCAACATACGTTCCCCCGAATGCTTCAATAGTCCGGTCGAGCGACTCGCGTACCTTTCCGCTACGTACGGCATCGGGAGAGACTTTCGAAATAATGAACACTTCACTCCGGCCGATACCGCTTTCCTTGATTCCGTACCACACTTCGGCCTCGTTGTCGTAGCCTTGCGCCGCATCGACCAAACGGTATCCCAGTCCGATGGCGTGTTTCACACACTCTGCGGCAGTCTCCTTGAGAGTAAACGTGCCGACACCCAACTGCGGCATCTCTATCCCGTTGTTCAGCACGACACGGAGAATGGCAGGCAGTGTATCGGCCGTTTGAGCCGTTTGTCCGTTGTTGGAAGTTCTGCCCCACAACCTGTCAGTATGGTTCCTGTCAGGAAACACTTTTGTAGGACATGCCGACCAGCATCCTTTGGTCAGCGTGATAGATTACGATATCGTCACGCCCATCTTGCATACGCACAGCCAATTTTCAGTCTATGCACTTTATAAAGGGATGGGCGTTACTCTTCTCTCCGGACTTGTTGCATGGAACTCCGTTGGGTAATCACATCAAAGACTTCTCTTTCTTTTCTTATCAGTCCAATGAAGCCGGAGAGCACATCCGTTGTCATATCATCGATATGGCCAAAAGTAAACTTATCAACGGAGAACAAATCACGTAGACCGCTTATGACTTGGGGTTCGAATACCCACAACATTTAAGTCGTATATTCAAAAAACAGACCGGACAGACTCTCTCGGAATACAGTAGAGATATAAGGGAACGAAAGTTCCGATAACCTTATCGATTACCGGAACTTCAAAAAAATCGAGAAAATGTCTGTCATGCAGGACACTCAATACCATAGAGTCGCTGTACTTCTTCCGGAGCGTGTAGGTCGAGAATCATATTGTATCCCATATTCATGGAAGCAATTGCGGCCATATCCTCCGGTGTCAGCATGAAATCCCCGATGTTGAAATTCTCTTGCATCCGCTGCCGATGTACCGATTTGGGAATGGCGACAACTCCGCGCTGTAAGTGCCAGCGCAGTACGACCTGTGCTGCCGATTTATCATATTTGCGAGCGATACCGGTCAGAATATCGTCCGTGAACAATCCGTTCCGTCCTTCGGCCAAAGGCCCCCATGCCTCTGCTTGTATGCCGAGTTCTTGCATGGTCCGTATCGCATCGGTTTGCGGAGTATAAGGATGCACCTCTATCTGATTGACCGCCGGAATAACATTAGCATTATGGCATAAATCCAGCAATCTGTCCGGCTCGAAATTGCATACCCCGATAGCCCGCACACGTCCTTTCGCATAAAGTTTTTCCATAGCCCGCCATGCTCCGTAATAGTCGCCGAAAGGCATATGGATCAGATAGAGGTCGAGGTAATCCAATCCCAAACGGGCGAGCGAAGTGTCTAATGCTCGCAATGTCCGTTCATAACCCATTTCTGAAATCCATGCTTTGGTCGTGATGAACAGTTCCTCACGCGGAATACCACTTTTCCGAATAGCCATACCGACCGCCCGTTCATTTCCATAGACCGAAGCGGTGTCGATGAGCCGATAGCCGACGGCAAGCGCATCGGTAACAACTCTTTCGCACTCGGTGGCATCGGGTATCTGAAAGACACCAAAGCCTTGTATCGGCATCTTTACTCCGTTATTCAATTCTTTGAAATCCATACCATAATATCGTTATAATTAGTTTTTCAAGATATTCAATCATGATTGTAGATACACTCCGAATCCATTCCAATAACCTGAATAAAAAACATTATCTATTGCATGAAGTTATTGAGTTTGTTGGCCGGATTGAGCGGTGTCTGGTCGGACAATACCAACGATTTGACCATATGCAACGTTCCCTGCTTGTACTTCTGAAAGTGTTCCGAAGCGATATGCTGCTCGTATGCTTCACGGCTCGCATAGGTTTCGAGAATCGTTACTTTACAGGGATTCTCCTTTTCGCCGACAGCATACATCGTCAGTACGCCCGGTTCGGTACGCAGGGAGATTTCACCTACCTCGGTCGCATAGTTCATATACTCGTCAAGATACTGCGGATAAACCTCTATTTTCGACAGCCGTACGATACCATCGGTCGTCATCGGCTCTTTAACGCACATACCCGGATTATCCGGATTCAGACATTTGCCGATGATCTCTCCTGTCGCAAGGTAGGAGTAGGTCGGGAACTCGAATAATACGGGTTTTAGTTTCGTATAGTCGAGTTTGCCATCGCTGTCAAGCACATCGGAAGCAGCGTATGTATTGACTATCGCGCAAATGAAATTGTCGAAACCGTCGGTTTCATAAATGTCCACCACTTCACACTCCATCGTGAGTGGTGATGCGTCTATAACGGGCGTATCGTTCTCTCCGATATGGTAAGCAAACACCTCCGACTTATCGACCGTCGCACCACTTACACTTCCTACATAGTCAGCTTTCGGTAACATCTCACGACTCACAAGATTGACGGAAAGTCGTTTTGATTTTTTAATACCTTGATTGGTATAATGACTTTTACTCATGCTGACCAGTATCCGGTCATGGCCGATGACTCCCGTGTGTCCTACCACAAGCCAGTTTACTTTCCCTTCGACCTCCGCCCCGACAACCGTCATTGGTTTGGGATAGAGTGCCAACAGATTTCCGAGATTTTTCTTGTTTGTTTCCATTATATCGGGTTGTGTAGTGTTCTCTTTCACGGCAGTGCTGCACGACAACATGACAAGCAGTGACAGAACACCTAAAATTATTTTTACCATGATTGATTTATTTATCTATTTGACTTTCGGTGAACGGATCGGCACGATGCCCCATCAAATCGATTTTGGCATACTCCTTATCAAACTCCTCCATCTCCCAAGCTGAGAGACGGACCGTTCCCGCACCGAGCAGGTCATCCAAGTGTGCCGGATTGGTCGTTCCGGGTATCGGAGCAATCCACGATTTGCGAGATAACATCCATAGCAAAGCGAATTGCGCGAGTGTCACTCCCTTGCGCTCGGCCCATTTGCGAACCAAGGCGATAAGCGGCATATTGTGCTTCAAAGCTTCGGGCGTGAATTGCGGCAAGTTCCAACGCCGGTCTCCCTCGTAGAAACGGCTGTTTTCATTGATTATCCCAGTGAGAAACGCACGCCCCAGCGGACAATAAGGCACGAAGCCGATACCGAGTTTTTCCAATGTCGGGAAGATTTTGGTTTCAGGCTCCCGCCACCAAATGGCATACTCGCTCTGCACGGCGGAAAGCGGGCAGACGGCATGCGCCCGACGGATGGAACTGGCACTCGCTTCCGACAGCCCCCAATGCAGCACTTTGCCCTCCTGCATCAAATCCTTGACAGTTCCGGCCACCTCTTCCATCGGCACTTTCGGATCGACACGGTGTTGATACAAGAGGTCGATATGGTCAGTACGCAGGCGTTTCAAAGAGCCCTCCACCGCCCGACGAATATGATCGGGACGGCTATTGATAGCAGTCGGTTGTTTCTCCTCGACACCGAAGCCGAACTTCGTTCCGATTTTCACTTTGTCGCGAAACGGAGCGAGTGCTTCGCCGACCCACTCTTCGCTGATGTAAGGGCCATAAACCTCCGCCGTATCGAAAAAAGTGACACCTTTGTCGTATGCCCGGCGAATCAGAGCGATCATATCCTTTTTGTCGTACTTCCCACCGTAATATCCCACCATTGGCAGACAACCCAGACCAATAGCCGATACGTCCAGCTCTCCGAGCTTGCGATACTCCATCGTATCGTCCGCATTTGGCGTATTTTTATCAGATAAATTTCCTGATAAAGAAGAGATAGGGGGTTCGGTAAACACACGGGAAACACCCGTTGTAGCTCCGGCCGCGAGTAGTGCAAAACTTGATGCCGTCCTTAAGAAATTTCTGCGATCCATAATCTTCTATTTTTTCATTGTTCATTTTCTGATTGCAAATTTACCGCGATTGAATAAGTCGGCTTGTATACGATTTACGGATATTTATACCCGAATCCTCGAAATAGTGCATGAGCTCAGATTTCCTTCGATACAATATTTCAGTTTTCTTTTTAAGAAGATAATGGGGCTTGCTCCTAATGAATATCGGTTAATAAATTAACAAAAAGGGAGGGACAGTACATGATGACATATCCCCTAGGTATGGGTAGCAGTCCGGACGCTCTTTAGCAGGGATTCAAGAAAATACCGTTCTTTCCTTGTATCCTGTCATACAAAACAACAAACAACCGATATTCTTATTGTTCGGATACAGAATTTTCATCAGATGCTATCAGAAATACAGACTTTCCCAGCTACGCAATCTGAACACGATATTTATCACCATTTCAATGGAACGAGCAGCCTTACGGACAACTAATATATAACATTCATCAAATCAAATAGTTAGAATACATGAATGTTACGCATGGATTGGTCGCATGGGTTACTAATAGTTGGTCGCACATTATGCACACTATTTTTAAAAGTGTAGCAAAGGTAAGAACATAAAAAAAGCACTAATATATTGAATATCAGTGCTAAGTATCTCTTCTTAATTATTTTTCGCGGTGCGTACGGGACTCGAATTCAATTTCTAATCCACTCTGTACCAATATCTTAATCAGTTGAAAATTTTAAAGTCCAACGTTTAATCCAACGTGAAGAGTTCGCTGTTCTACTTAGCTTTTTATAGCTGATTAGAACATTGCAAAGATAGAAAAAAGTAACAATATAACCAAATTTAATATGTAACCCATTGACGAAATTAAATTAGCACATATTTAACTCTACCAATGTTTTTCTGGTTTTGTAATTAGGAGAATTGCAGATAGCTAACTTTCCCAACAATCCGAGTGAATAATCCCTATACACATTTTTCGAACAATTTCTTCCAATCATAATCGCATAGTTGTAAAAATAACGTTTCTATTCTTTTTCTTGTTTTTAGCAAGAATTACAAATGTCGGTTTCCAGCCTTCTGATTAATTCTATATAGAACTTACAGCTTGATATTTACTATTTCAAAAAGATCCAGTTACACATCTGCACTGTAAGCATCTGATAAAGTACAGATTGTAGATTCATAAAAAGTAAACTCTTCCTGTTAACTTCACACTTGTTGATAATAAAAATTTGCTATTTCATTGGTTGGATTTGTTCAACCTCCAAACATTCAGAGGTAAATCGCAAACATTCTTACTAGAGCCTTTTTCCAAATAGTACGGAAGTTGGACTATGACATCATTCAGTAATTCTCTTGGATTGACTTCCTACGCCTTGCAAGCAGCAAGCAATGAACCGATAACCGCAATGTTTTTGCTGCTTCATGATTTCCGCAGAACAGAAAGTTCCTTCTTGACAACGTCAAAGGGCGTATCGCATTTTCTGCAAAATTATTATCTCTATTTATATGGTTGACGCTAAGACAAATATTCATCTTGGACCATAATGGATACGCTTGAGGTTCACCTGTATCTTATAAATATCTGATATTCAGTTGCGATTTTCAATCTTTCAAATCATCTCCACCGATTTCGCAGTGTGATACTTTCCACATTTTGCGCACCACTCTTTGACTTTTGTTTGATGTAAAGATAATATTATTTTTAGAGTAATGCGCAGTCATCACTTTAAAAATATGTGTATAGTATCAGTTTTTTCGATTAGCGGATTTTACAAGGTGTTAATTAAGTCTATTTATTATACACTCTATCAAAACTGAAACAGACATATTAATAGCCTTAAATTTTCATCATCTTCTTGTAGTGCTCTTTGTATCCCTCAATAACAAACACCTCTTTAAACGCTTCCATAAAAATGTTGTAATTAAAATCTTTAAAATCATATATATTTTGACCCAAAGAGTGAGATTCTCGATTTATATAGCGTTGAAATGCCTGATATTTAGGTAGTTTTAGTCTTGGATGATTAAATACATTGTTTAAGTCTCTTTTTTCAATAAAATTGAAAAAATATTCTATTATATTCCGCATACAATTAGCAATCAAAGCGGGATGAGTATTTTGATTCCTAATCGCCATCCAATATGCGTGATAGTCACTCTGAATATGCTCGTATCTCATAATATCAATTGAAGTACCTTCTTCTGATTTGGAAACTCGAAAAAGTGATTGACTCGCATGTCTTTTTTCTTCCAACATTTCTGTCATTTCATAAAAAAAATACAGGCTATGTGTAAGAATAAATAGTTGTTCAAATTTTGGTATGATATTATATTCTCCCGTTTCAGAGTCTTTTTTTAGCTCAGGATAGAATATATTTCGTATTAGTCTACCGATATTAAACATATACATATTGGATAAACTTGAAACAGGATCATCAATAACAATAATACGTTTCTTAAGTGCCTTGTCTTTATCTATCAATCCTTGACATGTTTCAATGAAATAGAGTACACTTATAATTGTTCTTTCTCCTTCACTTAAAGTCTTAAATACCGATTGATTATGATTGTCCCTGACAATTCGATATAGTCCTTCTCCGATTTGGCTTTTTACAATTTTGAAATCGGTTATTCCCATATCTATCAACATCGAATTGATATGCGTTATTGCATTGTCAATGTTAACAATATTCTTTTGTTGTTCTCCTATTTGCAAATTAAGTTCGTCAGCTTGTTTTTGTAACTGGTCACGTAATTGTTCCAAATTTTTCTTCTTGGTGACAACTTCTTTGTACTGGTGATTATAGGTTGAGATTATTGAGCCGTATTCAATACGAATCAATGTCCAAAATTTATCCTTAAGAGTTCCGAGTGCTATCGCTATTTGTACGACCTTACTATTAAAATCATTAATAATCTTATTTGCTCTTTGAATAATATCATTAACCTCTTTAAGTTTATCAGCTGTGCTAATCAATTCTACGACTTGACTCGGATTTTGGTATTTCTCCCTTAGTTTATTAAGATTTCCATTAAGACAGTCTAGAAACGATTGGAATGAAGAATGGTATTCCTCAGATAATTTTTTAACAACTGCAATCTGCTCCATACTAATTGGCTCCAATTTATTAATAGCATTACCGTAGGCAATTCCCATTTCCTTTATGGAAGCAACCGCTTGTTCATAATCTGCATTGAAATATTGCTTCAATTCTGAAATAATATCTTCAGTATATGGACGCTGACAAAATGGACATACTCCATCAGATTCAAAGTTCATACCAATTTTCACCCAATCAGAATTGTGCAATTCATCAATTAATTTGGCAACTCTGCTATTGGTGTTACCCGTGATCACATCTCGTAATATAGGAGCTTCCTCTATTTGGGCGGCATCAAAAGAAAGCAAAGGAAGTTCTGGAATAGGAGGAAGACCCTGGAAATCTTTTAATCGTTGAATTTCCTCTTTTATTTGTTCTATATTATAGTCTGGGACTTCTTCTGCTGGCTTTAATTGTAATAGATACTGTGCCAAAGCTTCTTTACTGCTTTTCAAACCGTCTAAGCAATATTCTAATACTCGATCGCCGCCGGAATATTTCTTTTTTATTTCCCAAAACTGATTATAGAATGATGTTTTTGAAGCATTCCAATCATTATCGAGAGTTGAAATTTTATTAATTTGCTGCTGAAGGGTCAAATTTACTTCTTTTAATTCCCCAGATACCTTTTCAATTCTTTTCCGTGCATCGGCGTTTTCTTTAGATAATGAGAATATGCCTCGTTGTGTATCTGAACTATAAAATACTTCATTGACATAATTCTCATTATAAACAAATATCTCCTCAGCGTTATCATCTAATGGAGGTTCAATTGAACAGTTGGAATATAATGGGTTTGTTGAGTCCCTTAGATATTCGGAAAGCGTACTTTTTCCAGAACCGTTAAGTCCATATATTAAATTTACATTTTTATTGGTTTCTAATGTTGCCAAATTCTTGTAGCAAGTAGGGCCTAATATAGTAATTTTCTTAATCATGGTATGTAGATGTTACTAAAAATGTATAAGTGATTGGTAATGAGTGGTGATTACCAACTCATAGTAGTAATAGGTTACGAATTAGCGAGTTATCTATTGTTTTATTCTTCTGCGCGTTGCGTAACCATCAAAGAACTCTTCATTTGCAAAAATAGCATTTTTATCGGAGATACGAAAATAAATCCTTTGTTTTTATTCTTTCTCCCACCGGATAATTTTACCGTAAAAGCGGTTTGATTCGTCGGAACACCATCGCCCTGCCGGAGCAGTACGACCGTGTTCCGACTACCGCATAAGCGAAGAAAAGGGCTTCATGTCACGCCTAAACTTTGTTTAGACTGATGACATGAGGCCCATTTCTTTTGTGCTTATGCCAGAAGGTACTTTTATAGAGATTTCAGTGTACCTTTTTTAGTTGTTCCATTTTTCTGAAAACGGGAACCGTGTATGACCGCCCGACCCAAGGGGGCCAAGCCATCACCCACGGAAGGCAAACCGGGAAGAATGCCCATATCTTCCCGCCTGAAAGTATTCAGCCGCTCAGATATGGACATACATCCCTTGTGCGGTTTGCCATTCCACGTTTTCAGACAAGTCCCTTTTTCTTCTTATACAGATTTCAGGAGATTTTTTCTCAAATCTGCCTCCATCTCTGTTTACCTCCATTTTTACGTCTTTCAGTGGGCCGCATCAGTCAGTCATTTTCGTTCTGGGTGCAAAGGTAATTCCGGGATTGGACGGAAATGCAAGGTCAAGCCTCCTGTTTTCAGCAAAAATCTCCAGCCCTTCGGGTAGTATTTCTCCCAAAAAACCTTGCATTTTTAATCCCTGCAATATTAAGTTTAAGATCACCAATATTGATTATCTTGGAGATATTTACTGAACATCCCTTTTTATATAAAAGTTCAGAAATCCTCAAAAAGCCCGTCTATACCTTTATGTACTGAATTAAGTTATAATTCAAATATCTTTTTAATCTGATAAACATTTACTTTTTTTATCTCTCCATATACAGGAGTGATATCAACTCCAGTAAGTAAATTAGGACTATTTGTAGCAAAGTGTACTAAGGTTATGTTTCCAATTATAGCTTCTCTTATTTCTGTGTCGTTCATACTATTGCTGCCCAGTCCGAATATTAACGTTTTGTTTTTGATTCCATCAATAGTATCTGCATTATAATCTGTAAATCTTCTTTCTATTTCTTGCCCAAACCGCTGATGATATTTTAACACAGCTTTATCCATAACAAAATATAATGTTTGAAATACATGATATGGTTCTGGCAGAATTATTTCTCGTCCCTTACAGTCTGTAAACTTGGAAAATGAGATATTAACTTCAACTGTATTTCCATGCTCAGATAATATACATTGTTCCTTTCTGTTATGCAATTGTATACCTGGTCGTTCTTCCTCAATATTGACTGTTAGTGATTCGGCATTGCCAAACCAATCTCTATAATTAGTGAGCAAAGATTGGAAATAGAAACTATACTCTGAATTTAATAAGAATCCGGTTGGTCTGACGTGAATGTTATTTATATCCATAATATTACTGCAATTTGAGCTCTATAAATTTAGATGCAAATTCTTCTGCTAATCTACGACTTTTAGTAATTTGAATATTCTCTTGATTGTAGTTTGCAGCCAAAGTCCAGTTGTATGAACCATTAATAATGGTTTTTAGATCGATTACACAATATTTATTATGCATTTTATTATTCTTATAGTAACCAAATTCAGGAATTCTTTTGCTTTCAAACTCCGCTTCTATATTACAACCGTGATTTTTATTCTTGTCATCATCAATTATAATAACCTGGATATTGACTCCTCTTTTTTTAAGTTCTATAAGTTTTTTGTATAAAATATCATTAGTGAACCAGGCAACGGCAACATAAACCAAGAATTTAGCTTTATCGAGTTGAGCTAATATTTGATTTTGGATTTTATCAAACGATACTTCCACTTCAACAACTTCCTCATCTTCCTCCGCTCCAATAATCTCATATTTTCCGCCAATCAACTCCAGTGCATACTTATTTTTAACCAGCAGAGCATTTACTGCAGACACTAACTGATCTAGATTCTGCACACCTTCCTCATTAACCACATCCTCTATTATTCCTTTAAGACCGGCCGTTTTGTTTATTTGTTTTAGTCTGTCAAAGGTATAATCCTTTCTACTTGTATTCATCGTCTGTTGAGTTCTTAATTTGGGAAGCCCACCGTTGTTAGCATCATACAAATCGGTTGTTCCGTACTTATTGAAAAGTTTGACAAGAACCGGCCCACTCTTATATATGGTAATATTATCTTCACCCTGAATATATTTTACCAGTTCATTTAATGTGTAGTCTGACAACTCCATAATATCCATTTTTTCGATTAAACATTTGTTGTAAGATGTTACTAAAAAGCATCAGTGATTGGTAATTACCTGCTTTGCAGTAATAGATTACGAATTAGTGAGTTATCTATTATTTTATTCTTCTGCGTGTTGCGTAACCATCAAAGAACTCTTCATTTGCAAAAATAGCATTTTTATTGGGGATACGGAAAAAATCCTTAGTTTTTATTCATTTTCCCACCGGATAATTTTACCGTAAAAGCGGTCTGATTCGTCGGAACACCATCGCCTTGCCGGAGCAGTACGACCGTGTTCCGACTACCGCATAAGCGAAGAAAAGGACTTCATGTCACGCCTAAACCTTGTTTAGACTGATGACATGAGGCCCATTTCTTTTGTGCTTATGCCAGGAGGTACTTTTACGGGGATTTCAGTGGGCTTCCTTATTTAACCGTTCCATTTTTCTGAAAGCGGGAACCATGTATGACCGCCCGTCCAACAAGTGGGCCAAGCCGTCACCCACGGAAGGCAAACCGGGATGTATGCCCATATCTTCCCGCCTGAAAGTATTCAGCCGCTCAGATATGGACATACATCCCTTATGCGGTTTGCCATTCCACGTTTTCAGACAAGTCCCTTTTTCTTCTCATACAGATTTTAGGAGATTTTTCTCAAATCTGCCTTCACCTTTGTTTGCCTCCATTTTTACGTCTTTCAGTGAGCCGCATCAGTCAGTCATTTCCGTTCTGGGCGCAAAGGTAATTCCGGGATTGGACGGAAATGCAAGGTCAAGCCTCCTGTTTTCAGCAAAAATCTCCAGCCCTTCGGGTAGTATTTTTCCCGAAAAACCTTGCATTTCCTAATCCCTACCTTTTGGGGCACCCGAAACGAAAACGACCGATGCGACAGAAAGACGCATTAAAAAAAATGTCGGATAAACAAGAGGCAGATAAATAGATTGAAACTCAACTCCCTCAGCTCCTCAAATCCGCATTAAAAATTAAAAACATCGAAAATATGGAAACAATGGAATTGAATTTCAGACAGATGGCGCGATTGGCAGGGCTGGCGATATGTACCGTGTCCGTGCGTGGTATCCTTTGGGTGGCAGGCATCCTTTGGAGCATTATCAGAGATATAGTAAACGGAGTGTACCGAATGGTGATTGGCGTAACCGTGTTTATCCTTTCCGTTATCGCCTTCTTCGGCTTCATTCTTTGGTTATTCACCCTTTAATTTTTACAGACATGGCAAAGAGAAGTGGCAAGACGGCAGCACAGCAGTGCAAGTTCTACGAAGTGGATAACATCTTCGAGTATATGGTGGAGACATATATCAACGGCAATTTCTCCGTTTTCCGTGAACTTTACCACGAACTGAACAAGGAAGCACGGAAGGACTTCATAGACTTCCTTCTCAGTGAGGTAGCACCTACTTATTGGAGAGAGATATTGAAACAGACAATCTGAAAACGACAGCGATATGAAAGGAACAGACCATTTCAAGAGAACGATACAGATGTACTTGGAACAGCGGGCAGCGGAAGATGCGCTCTTTGCGAAGAAGTACCACAACCCAGCCAAAAACTTGGACGATTGTGTGACCCACATTCTGAACTTTGTGCAGAGAAGCGGTTGTAACGGCTTCACGGACGGAGAGATTTTCGGACAAGCCATCCACTACTTTGAAGAAAACGAAATAGAGGTGGGCAAGCCGATGGACTGCCAAGTGGTAGTGAACCACGTTGTGGAACTCACGGCAGAGGAAAAGGCGGAAGCACGGCAGAACGCCCTCCGCCAATACCAAAACGGGGAACTGCGCAGGCTGCAAAGCCGGAACAAGCCGACCACCACAGCGAAAAAAGAAACGAATGTACAACCCACCTTATTTGATTTTTGATTATGAAACCGAAAACACGCATGCAGAAAGAAATCGCACGTTTGAGCAAGCGACTTCCGAGATTGACCGAAGAACAAAAGGCATACGCTTTCCGCCATTGCTTCAAGCATTACGCAATCAAGAGGGCAAACGGCACGAATATCTGTACCGAGTGCGGACACTCGTGGAAGAGCGGGCATGACCTTGCGGACACCATTTGCGGATGCGCCTGCCCCCATTGCGGCATGGAGTTGGAAGCGTTGCGTACCCGAAAGAGCGTTTTCAGCGAGAACGAGTATTTTTCCATTGTCACCACCTGCAAGCAATACCAGGTAATACGCTTCTTCTTCGTCAAGTCACGGTACAAGGCAGGACAAGCAGCCGAGTATTCCGTCTTTGAAGTGGTACAGAGGTGGATTGCCCCCAACGGAAAGACCACGACAATCGCCCGACTGCGTGGAATGTCGATAATGTACTACGACCTATGGAATGAGTGTAGCGATATGGAGGTACGCAAATGCCAAGAATATCCTGCATACGACATAAACCCGATATGTACCTATCCCCGACAGCGTTTCATTCCCGAATTGAAGCGCAACGGCTTCAAGGGAGATTTCCACGGCATCTCCCCCGTGCGTTTTTTCAAGGCTCTCCTTTCAGACCCAAGAATTGAAACCCTTATGAAAGGCGGTGAGATTGAGGATATGAAATACTTTCTCGTCAATCCTCTGATAGCCGATGAATGTTGGGCATCATATCTGATTGCCAAGCGTCATAAATATCAGATAGGCAACCTCTCCATGTGGTGCGACTATCTGCGTATGCTCAAAAGACTCAGTCAAGACCTCCGCAACCCGAAGAGCATCTGCCCCGAAGATTTCATCGTGGCACACGACAATGCAACCCGAAAGGTTGAAGCCTTGCACGAGAAGGAAAGAGCCGCAGACCGCCGCCGTTGGGAGGCTGAAAGGCGTGAACGTGAGCAACAACGACAACTCCAACGTAAGAAAGATGCGGAGGATTTCATCGCCAACAAATCCAAATTCTTCGGATTGGTAATCACTGACGAGGAAATAATTGTCAAGGTACTTGAAAGCATAGACGAGTATTACAACGAGGGCAAGGTGCAGAACATCTGCGTGTTCGGTAGTGAATACTATAAGAAAGCCGATACCCTTATACTCTCGGCAAGGATTGGCAGTGAGATAATTGAAACCGTTGAGGTGGACTTGCGAACCCTCAAAGTGGTGCAGTGCCACGGCAAGTACAACCAAGATACCGAATATCACGAACGCATCATAGACCTTGTGAACAAGAACGCCACCCTTATCCGTGAACGGATGAAAGCGGCATAGCATAAACCCTAAAAACATCAAGAGTATGGAAGTAAGAATTGAAAGTATGATTTGTATGTGGAACGATGCAATCCCCACTATGTTCCTTGAGTTTGTAAACCTCCTCACTTTCACAACAAGCGAGGAGGAATTGAGAAGAAGCATAAAGGAATTTGCCGATAAACACGAACTTGACAAGTTCTTCCTGTACGGCTTCGGCTCTCACCATTTTTATTTGCATCAACGCTATACGGACAATCCCGAAATGGTGATGAAGAATAGAATTCTGTCAGTACATTTTTAACAACGTAATACATAAGGATATGGAAAGAAAGAAGAAACTCCACTATTACAAGTATATCGTCAAAAGGCATTTGAACGATATAAGGGTACATATCGGACTATCCAAGAACGAAATGGAGAGAAGCTATTACCGCACCCGATATGCCGCCCAGTTGAGTGCCTATGCCGAAGCACTCGGCATACAAGAGAAGTATTTGGAAGGATTTATTCAAAAATAAACGATTATGACTACAAGAATGACCATTAACGGAGTGAGTACCTGCCAGACGGCAGGTACTGAAAAGTACGAGAGTTTCCAATCAGGCATTGGCAGACGTAAACGCACACTTGTGCAGTACGATTATCGCCACCATAGCAATGGAGAGTTATTCACATGTGTCTGCTCCACATTGGAGGAGTGCAGAGCCAAACGGGATGAATGGATGAACAAGCGGCAGGGAAAGGAGGGCAAGGCATGAACACTACTTATCAAACGCTGATAGTCAAATTCAGCGAGCCTATTAAGGCTTTGGACGGCATCTTTGACGATGCCGAAGCGTGGGGAACAGATACCCTAAAAGGGTGGATTGACGACTACGAGAGTACGCGCTTCACTGCTGCCGACAGCCATACGGCAGTCATAACGAGCGAATATAATATGGAATGTGTAAAAGAGTGGCTGGAGCGGAATACTCCCATAGCGGAGAAAATCGAATATTGAAAGTATTGGCGGTGCAGACACCGCCAATATATAAACAACCCTAAAAAAAACAGAGCATTATGATAGCACAGACGATTTTACAGCAGATAGGCGGCAGACGTTTTGCCACCATGACGGGCAGCCGTGACTTCATCAACATGGGCAACGGACTGCGCATGAGCCTTGCCAAGAACAAGACAAGTGCCAACCGCCTTGACATCACCTATGATGAAGAATTAGACCTTTATAATATGCGTTTTTACCGCAAGACATTCAGCAAAAAGACATTTGAGTGTAAGACAAAGGACATAGCTGGTTATGAAGGTGTATATTGCGATATGTTGGAGGACATCTTCACTGAAGTGACAGGACTTTACACACACTTTTGAGAAAGACAACGGGCGGTGAAACTTCCGCCCGCTACTTTTGACGGTGAGCAGGAGGCGGCACAAAAGTAGCAAAAAGCCCCAGTTCCAATCTTCGATAATCAAGTACAAAAAATCCGATGAAGCGGGACTTCACCGGATTTTCTTTTTGCAGCAGGCTGACTATGGAATGTACAGCAATGCAAATTCCGTTTTTCTTCTTTTCAGCAGCATGGTGTGCAGTTTTCCCTTATAGTGGCAGAAACTGACATACTCCCGATAAATGTCCCGGTTGCCTGCTTCCAATTTTTGGATCAGCTTGCTTTTGGGATAACGCCTGCTGCCCAGCAACTTCGCCGGCCCCACATTGAAAGCCAGCGTACCAAGCAGCAGGCTGTCAGCCCCGAACCTGCGGAACATGGCGCAGAACTTCCGCAAATCCTCCCGTAAAATCGCATTCGCCTGCCGTCTTGTCATTGTCCGTGCAGAATATGCCTCTCCTTTTTGAAGCCGATGTCCCCAACCTACATAAGGGTGATGTTTCTCCGAATGCCACCCCTCGAAATAGCGCGTACACCTGACCGCCTTTTCAAAAAGTGGCAAGTCCCGGATGCTTTCCGCCTTCTCCTTGTCCTTCGTTTGAGCGGATACATTTCCGATGAAAGGAAGCAGAAACAGAAGCAACAGGATATTATGTCTCATAGATTTTGACAAATATCCGTGCAGGAACCCGGTGCAGTCTGTCACTTGCCACCTCCTTCCGTATCCTCTGTATGTTCCGTATCTCCGCTACCACCATCACTGTTATTGAAATCGAATGTAAGTTCATGGGAGTTGCCCAGGTTATCCTCTATCACGACTATAAAATCATGCCTGTCCTCACCCTCTGACGTATAGTATAACCGGAACTTCTCGTTTTCAAGCAAGTAGCGGTCATTGGGCAGGAACGTGATGCCGTTATCCATTTTCAGCGAGCCCTGCCCCTCGAACTGGAAGTAGCGGATGGTGTACAGCGTTCCCGAATACCTGCCTTCGGCTTTCAGTTCGCAGCGTATTTCCACCGTTTCCCCTTTCGCCACCTTGTTCGGTACGGGCATGGTCTCCACCGTGAACGGATAGGACTGCTGTATATTTATATCGTCGTCGCACGAGGCGAAGATAAAAGCCGTTGCAGCCATAAACAGGGCTACCATTACATGGAGGACGGATGTCCTCTTTCTTCTGTTGTCATTCTGTATGTTCATTGTCATTTGATTTTTAGATGGTTGTTCATTGTTTTTTCTATTGACTGCTGCAAATATTCGTTGAGGTCCTTGCAGCCGTCATAAAGATTCGAGCGGTCAGTGATGCGGTCACCATAACGTGACCGCAGACTTTCCAACGCCCGCCTTCCGGCTTCGTCACGGTCAAGGTAACAGCGTATCTTCCCGTACCCGTCCAGATACTTGTAACTCCTGGCGACATTGGCAACCGAGTTCAGCACGAGGCTGTCCTCATCCTCCGTCCATTTGAGTGCCACGGCGGAAAGAAAGTCCATGAAGCCCTCGAATACGTTGCAGCCGCCGGACGGCGATTCACCGGACTTTACCAGCGATACGTTCTTTGGCGGCACGCATCCCTTGAACAGTCCGCTACGGAGTTCATATCCGCCAGCCGCGTTTGGAAAGCCGACGGCAAAATACCGTTTCCGGCGCACCGTGTAATTGAGTTGGCAGCAATGTCGCAAGGCGGTTTCTTCCGGTATGCCACGCTTCACCAGATAGTCCGTCAGGACGGAATACCGCAACGGAGTAACTGCCACTTCTTCAAATGCCGGTTCCGCCGGCTCCGGCAGACAGGCCGTCGGCTTTTCCAATCCGACAGCCGGCATATTGGCGGCTTCCGCTATGAATCTCGCCTGCACCATGAAGTCGTCGCTTTGCAGAAACTCCCCCGCAAGCGTGAAGATGTCGCCGCCCTTTCCCAAGCCGAAGTCGTACCAGAGATGTTTTGCCACGTTCACGCGGAAAGAGGGTGTGCGCTCACCCCGGTATGGGGCGAGGTACCACAATTCATTTCCGCTCCGTCTGACAGGCTTGTGTCCCAGCCTTGCAAGAAAATCTGCAAGGGGAATCCGCCTCATAATGTCAATGTCCGTCTGTTTCATACCGTAGGTATCTATTGGTTATGAACCCGATTTTCTTTTTCTGAAAAATCCAGCCTTGTTCTACACTGCTTCATGAAGCGATTTTCCTGTGATTCAAAATACTCGCTGTCCTTTTCGCATCCCCAGAAGTCCAGCCCCAGAGCATGTGCGGCCAAACGGCTCGCCCCACTTCCCAGATGCGTATCCAGTATTTTATCCCCCGGTCTGGCATATCGTGACAGAATCCAGTAATACAATTCCACCGGCTTTTGCGTGGGATGAAGATAACCGCCATATTTGCATATTTTGGTACGATGTACGGTAACGATGCGCAATGCCCTGCTGAAACTTGTGTATATCAGTTCACCGTCACTCATCGTCAGTTTCTGTCCCTTATCCCAAACAATCCATCCCATGCTTGGAGGTAAATGTGGCGTGAAATAATTTCCTCCGAATATGACCTGGTTTTTGGAAACGCGGAAAAGTTCTTCAAAATACTTCCGGTCAGGCGGCGCGTTGTCCCAGTCCTTAGGATTATACGATTTCCATTTCTTCTTTTCTCCCATGCTGCTCCTGCCAATGCCATACGGTGGATCGACAATGGCCAGGTCGAAGAAGTGTTTGGGAACGGACCGCATATAATCCATGCAGTCCATGTTATAAGTCTCACTAATCATATTTCAATCGAATATGATTTTCAGTCCCAATCCACACTGTGTATGGAATTTCTTGGTATCACCTCCCCAAAGGCAGCGTTCGCGCAGGTTCACCAGCAGTGCGATACGGTCCGCCACATATACCTCCATGTCAAGCGTGAGTGCGCCGCCATAGACAAAGGCATCCCGGTCCCGGAGCGTGGAGCCGTCGAACAGCGTTCTGTCACCCCAGTTCACCGTCTCATATCCGGCAAGAGCCGAAGCACCGGCATAGAGGAACACGATTTTGCGTGCATCCGACAACACCTTGAAATAATAGCCGCCCTCCGCCGTGAACTGCGCCACGGGTATTTTGGTCTCCTTGTATGGGTTGTCCTTCATCAGGTATTCGCCGCCGAACACCCATTTGTTCCCTTTCTTCGTGTAGGTGGAAAGAGCCGCCCCGAAACTGTACCCACCGTCGTTACCGCCGGGTCTGAAACCGTCAGCCAGATTCGCCTTCACCTCGATGCCCCGCATCCCCGGCAGGCACCGCTGGGCGTGCGCCTGCCCCGCAAAGAGGGCAAGTGACGCTACCAATGCAATGATATACGCTCTCATGGCTTATCGCACCTGAAGTTCGTTGATGGTACTGGCACGTACCAAATCCTCGTTCTCAATCACGAAGGACTGGTGTCTGCCGCCGTTCTTCTCGTTCAGCTTCACCACGAGGCACTTGTCATCGGGGATGGTGAACTTCGCCATCGTGAATACGGTACGCTCGCTTTTCTTCCCCGGCACGAGGGTGGCGTAGTTCTGCGCACGCAGCGGCAGGATAACCTGCTCCTGCACGGCGGTGCGCTTCGCCACCTTCTTATCGACAATCTTCCATGTGATGTAGTCCACATCGAAAGGCACGTTGCTCCGGTTCCTGATTTCCGTATGGAAATAGAGCAGTCCGTTGTGCGTGTAGATGCCTTTCAGAAGGTACTGGATGCCGAAACGCTTGCAGCCGATATGCTTCACCTCGCGCTTGTTCTGTTTGTGGATGGACTTCATGATAAGGCGCACCAGCATCGGACTTTCGCTGCCTAATTCTTTCAGGTAGATTTCCTGCGCGTTGTTCGGACGGTTCACCGCCTCGCCGTCATGGATGAAGTCGCACATCTCCACATTCAGAAGCAGCGGCTCATTCGCATATTTCACATTGAAGGTATAAAACGAGCCGTCTTCGGTAATTACGGACATATTGGTTTCGCCAGGGAAGTTCCGGACGGTAGCCTTCACGCGGATGACGTTCTCCGCACCGTCGGCTTTTCCGGCAATCAGGTCGGGTGAGCCCAGGTCCACATAGCGCACCTGCGAAGGGAAGAGGATATGCACGGTCTTGCCGTATGTCACCTCCAGACCGTGGGGAGGTATCATGCGGTCAAAGGTCAGCTTCCGGGTCAGACCGTGGTACAGGTCGCCGTCCGCTTCCTTCTGCGGATAGACCTCTCCGGTCAGGACCGGTGCCGTGTTGTCACTTTCTACCGAAGTAGAGTCTGCGTTCTGCGCGAAGGCAGAGATTGTGCCCGTCATAAGGGCGAACATCATGATTACTTTTTTCATGTTCATTTTATTTTTGGATTTAGTGGTAATAAATATTGTTAGTTACAGATTTTAGTTCTCGTCCTGATAGAGCATCACCTTGTATCCGGCTTTCAGATGCACTTTCACGGTGCGCATCTTCTTGGCTATATATTGGCTTGTGCCCTGTATCAGCCCTTTTCCCAGGTCGGAGGCGAGCTGCGCCCCCGCATCGGTGGAAATGTTAATGCTGCTGCCCAGTGACCTGCCCATATTGGCGGCTATTTCCTTGACGGCATCCAGTTCCATCGAGTTCGGGATGAAGATGCCGGGCTGTCCGTCCGTGTCATACACCGAGAGTTCCACCGGAATGACCGTGCCTTCGTATTCCAGCGAGGTGATCGTAATGCCGAGCCGTTCACCCTGTATCCTGGCGGCACCGACCAGTGCCGCATTGCGCGGGATAATCCGGTCAGCCACCGCCATAGGCTCCAGCAGTCGTAATTTCACCGCCTGTCCGTCGGTCACGCTCTGCGCACCGTTGATGCAGGCAGATAAGGTGTTCTTCTCCGATACAGCCGTACCGCCCACTGCCGTGTTGAAGCCGTAGTTGCGTTCCGTGGCATGGGCCGCCATAAACTCGGCGTTGCTCATCGGTTGTCCGAGAACCGACACCACCTGGTGAGTCACCTGCTTCACGGGCACCGCCTTGTTCTTGCCGGCTTTCCGGACGGAACGGGCTTCCACAGTGGAGTTATTCTGTCCGCCCATGTATTTGGCTGCAAGCTCGTAGGATTTCTCCATGAGCGCCACCTCGTCCATGTCGGAGTTCCTGCCTTTTTCGTTTTCAAGTGCCGTTTCCAGCGAGACGATGCGTTCCAGCAGTTCGTCCATTTCCTTGTCCTCATTGGCAGGCTCTTCGTAGAAATTGCCGAGCGTAGTGTTCAGGTCACGGTAGGCGGCAGCGGAGGAGTGTATGGTCTGCGGTGTGGAAACCTTTGCCGGTTCCGGCTCTGTTTTTGTTTCCGCTTCCGTTTCTTCCACTTCATGGTCGAACATATCGCCGAGTTCCTGCATGGAACGGCTGCGGCTTGCCCGCCGTTCCTCTATCTCCTTCTGCGCGTAGGCTTTCACCTTGTCACCGATGATGTTCTTGTCCTCCTTGTCCGCATCGGGGATTTCGGTATTGTAACCGCCTATGCCCGGCTGCATTTCCTTGTCGGAGGACGGGGCGAATATCAGCCACATCGCGCCGAGGAATACCAGCACCATTGCCGGCAGGACTATCATTTTCTGCCGCCTCAGCCGTTCAGCCGGGGTCAGCGGAGTGCGTTCCTTCTTCGGCTTCTCCTTTCCGGGAGCCGCCTTGCTCTCTGTCTTTGTCTCAATCTTCTGTTGTTCCATATATATAAGGTGTTATGTTAGGGTCACTTTCCGGTTTCACGGGCAGTTCTACCCGTCCGGCATGACCTGTTCTCATTTTTCTGCCGTCGTTTCTGCCGATGTCATGGACGGCTTTTGCGAAGGAGTACAGCGCCAGTATCGCAAAAACGGCGAGCATGGACAATACTATCCTTCTTCTTGTTTTTTGGGGCAAGCCGTCCAGATACCCTTTCAACTTTCCAATAATCCGTTTCCTCCTGTCGTGGAGTTTCCAGAATACGCCCCACATCTGTTTTCTGATATTCTTCATTCCCATGTCCTTTTACCGTTTGATGGTCTGCAAATCCTTGTTCTCGATGATGGTAAATCCCTCGATGGTAAACCCGTTCGGATTGTCGTCCGAGCGAGAGGCGTTCAGGAGCCTGCACGTGGTCACGAGGCTGCGCTCCGTGACATTGCTCTGCCGGATGATCCGCTGCGTGGCGTAGGTCACGCAGCGGTACGGGTAGCTGTTGAAGTCGCACGCCACGCTGTCCACCCTCAATGTCTGGTTGATGTTCCCTGCTATGACGCGGTTGTAATACCCCTTTTCGGCAAAGTCCGAATAGTAGTTGTACACGCTCCGGTCCGCCAGCAGCAGGGCACGCCCCACATTGTGCTCGATGGCGCTCTTTTCGGGCGAGAGCGTGAAGAACAGCTCATGGAAACGGCGCACGTGTTCCCGTGCCTCTGCCGGACGGTTCTGTGATAGGTCCTGCGAGAGGGCAAGCATCAGCGACTTGCCGTTGTCCAGTACATAGATTTTCTCCCGTTGCCTCTCCGCGAAACGGTAGGAGCTCCATACGCTCCACACCGTTATCACGGCGCAGAGAGAGAGGAAGACGATACCGAACAGGCGTATCTGCCTGAACGATGTCTCGATGTTCTTTAATGACTTGAATTCCATTGTAATCTTATTCGTTAATACTTGAAGTTCTTATTTCAGCAGCTTGCCGACACGTCCCGCCGCATTCCCTGCCGTGGCACCCGCCACACTTCCGGCAAAGCCGCCGGCACGTCCTGCCATCTGGTTCATGTTGCGGTTATAGCCGCCCATGCCTCCTGCCTGGATGATCCAGCCCGCTACCGTCGGGATGGTGAAGTAGCCGATGATGCCGATTGCCATGAATACGATATATACCCCGTCGCTGGAGTCGAGCGAGAAGTTCGGGTCCGCCTGCATCCGTTCGATGTCGCTTTGCAGCATCAGCACCTGGATTTTTGCCAGCACGGTGCTGAACATGTCCGAGACGGGCAGCCAAATGTACACCTGTATGTAGCGGCATATCCACTGCGTGAGCGTGCTCTGGAAACCGTCCCATACTGATATGGCGAAGGCTATCGGACCGAGTATCGCCAGCACTACGAGGAAGAACGTGCGTATGGTGTCTATCACGAGTGCGGCAGCCTGGAACATCAGTTCCAGCACCTCACGGAAAAAGCCGCGCACGGACTTCTTCATGTCATACATTGTCCGTTCCAGGTGCATCCCGGTCATGGTGATCATGTCCTCGGGCGACCAGCCGAGTTCCTCCAGCTGCTTGTCAAACTCCTCGTTGCTGACAAGGTAGGCAGTTTCGGGATTGCGTACCATTGCCTCGTATTCCAGCCTGTCCTTCTGCTTCCGGTATTCGCCCATGTCCATCGTCTCCGATTCCAGTATCTTCGCCGTGCCCTGCACGACGGGGGACAGGATGCTGTTGATGGTTCCGAGCACCACCGTGGGGAAGAACATGATACATAGTCCTATCGCAAAAGGGCGGAGCATGGGCAGCACGTCTATCGGCTCGGCCCTTGCCAGCGACTGCCATACCCGGTAAGCCACATAGAACAGCGCGCCCAGTCCGGCGATGCCTCTCGCCACACCCGCCATGTCCTCGCACAGCGGCATCATCTCTCCGTAAAGCGAACGGAGAATCTGGTGAAGGTTGTCGAAATCCATAGGCTACCAGTATCTTTCGTTCGCGTCACCGTAAAGCCCCATGATGCGGTCAAGGTCGTTCTTCTTTTTCGCCCGGAGATAGCTTATGGAGATGTTTTTGTTCGTATAATAGCCCACAAGGTTGCGGTAACGCCTCATTTTCGAGTAGCAGCGTTCCACCACGTCCATACGCTCCTTGTCCGTCATGGAGAGTGTGGTGATGTTCACCACGTTCTTCAGTTCGGTCAGCACGTCGTTGCTCTCTTCCAGCAGCTTCGTGTAGCCGAAGGCGATGGCCCCGAGTTCCTCGACCGTGAAGTTCTCGTCACGCATCATCTTCTGGAAGTTGTTCACGTAGATGTCCGTGATATCCCCCACCATGAGGATGGTCTGCTGTACCTTGCGGGCGTCCTTGACGAGGTTGTTCACGGATTTGAGAGCGTCGTAGTATTTTTTGCCCTGCTCATAAATCTTCACGGTCTCCTTGAAGTTGTTGATCATGTTGGTCGCCGTGGAGGACGTATGCACCATGTTCTTTCCGTTGTTGATGATGCTCTGCGCGATGTTGGACGGGTCTATCACCGCCCATTGCGCGCTTGCCCTGCCCGCAAGGAGCAGGCAGAGGCATATTGCTGTCAATATTCTTGTTTTCATTCTTACTTTGGATTTAGTGGTAAAATCAATTGAAATAATCCGTCTGGTTTCCGAATTGTCGCCAGCCGTGCCTGCGTTCCCGTGAAAACACATCCATTTTCCCACAGGAGGGATACAAGGCATCTATCATGCGGTAACAGAAATCCGGTTTCCGGCTGTGCTGCCTGCTCCGTTCTGCAAATACGGTCATGAACTTTCCCCGCTGTTCCCCGGCTATGGGTGGCAGCCTCTTCCGGTAGAACCATATCAGATATTCGTGTGAATACCGGACGGTAAACGCAGGGGCAACCCCGTTCAGCTTGTTCCATATCATCCGGCAGTGACGCTTGTAGCCGCGCTTCTCCATCTCGTTCTCGCATTCAAGGAGGAAGCGGTCTATCGTCCACATGAATACGCAATGGTCATTTTCCGCAAGCGGGAATATCTCCCTGTCGAGCAGTCCGAAGATTTCAGGTACCTCCATCGTCACATAGTCAAGTTTCCTTCCCTGGTTCCCTCTTGACTTGCGCAAGCCGCCTTTCTGCTGCCGCCATGCGGGGTCAATCACAAATACCCGTACCTTCTCCATGCCCGAAATCCTTTACTCTTATATAGTCACCGTTCGGCGAGAAGGTCAGCACGTCGGCGGCCTCATTGTAGGACACGTCGATGCGGAACCCCGTGTTCATGAACAGATTGCCGTTCTCTTCCTGCAAGAGGTAGGTTTCCGGTTTCAGCTTGCGTCTCAGCCCGCTGCGCTTGAACACCGTCACCTTGTAGGCTTCGCCTTCCTTGTAAACCAGCACGTCCGGCTTGCCGTCCACGCTCTCCCAGTTGCCACACAACTTGTCGCGGCGTTCGTCCGCCACCTCGCAGGATTGCAGCACCATGACTGCCAATCCGATCAGACACTTGCTGACTTGCAGCATTTTTACTTTGGATAAACTCATACTTTTTTCTTTTTTTGTTGATGATTGAAATGGTTATTGATTCTTGTTGTCACGTTTTTTCGCTAACTCCCGGATGGCGGCTTCGATGTCGCCGCCCAGCTTTTCGGCAAGGGCACGGACTTCCATCTTCTCCGTCTCTTCCGTCGTATATGCCAAATATTCAGCCGCACTGACCTCCGTAGCATAGACGGCACTCTGTGTGCCGCCCAGACCTATCCAGACTTCCTTATAGAGCCTTGAAGGGTTGTTCGCCATGTTGATGGATAGTATCTGCGCCTTCTCCTTCTCCGTCAGACCGAGCAACGCCTGTATCTGGTCGAACTTGTTCATGTATTTCCTTTGGTCTAAGAGTATCTTGCAATCGGAATTGTTGATGATGCTCTCCTTGACAACGGGAGAGGAAATAATGTCGTCCACCTCCTGCGTCACCACGATTGCCTCACCGAAATACTTGCGGACGGTCTTGTACATATAGCGCAGGTACTCAGCCATGTTCGCCGAGGAAAGGGCCTTCCAAGCCTCTTCCACGATAAGCTGTTTCCTGACACCTTTGAGCCGCCGCATCTTGTTGATGAATGCTTCCATGATGATGATGGTCACTACCGGAAACAGTTCCTTGTTATCACGGATGGAATCAATCTCAAAGACGATGAAACGCTTGCCGAGCAGGTCGATGTTCTCCTTCGAGTTCAGCAGGAAGTCATAGCGTCCGCCCCGGTAATACTGCCGCATGGTGGTGAGCATATTGTCGATGTTGAAGTCGTCTTTACTCACCTTAATCTCACGTTCGGCGAGTTCCCTGCGGTAGTCGTCACGCATATACTCATAGAAGGTATTGAATGACGGCACGATGCTCCGGTCCGCCCTGATGCGCTCGATGTAGGCACTCACGGCACTGCCCAGCTCACCGCTTTCGGTCTTCGTCACCTTGTCGTCCTCGCTTTTCCAAAGCGTGAGCAGCAGGGTCTTGATGCTGTCCTTCTTCTCCACGTCGAACACGTAGTCGTCGGTATAGAACGGATTGAACGAGATGGGCTTTTCCTCGGTATAGGTGAAATACACCCCGTCCTCGCCGTGCGTCTTGCGGCGTATCATTTCGCATAGTCCCTGGTAGGAGTTTCCCGTGTCCACCAGCACCACGTGCGTACCCTGCTCGTAATACTGGCGCACGAGGTGGTTCATGAAGAAGGACTTCCCGCTGCCCGAAGGCCCCAGCACGAATTTGTTACGGTTGGTCGTGATGCCGCGCTTCATGGGCAGGTCGGAGATGTCCAGGTGCAGGGGCTTTCCCGTGAGCCGGTCCACCATCTTGATACCGAAAGGCGAGAGCGAGCTGCGATAGTTGGTCTCTTCCGTGAAGAGGCACACCGCCTGCTCGGTGAAGGTGTAGAAGCTCTCCTCTGCCGGGAAGTCCGCCGCATTGCCGGGTATCGCCGCCCAATAGAGCGTGGGGCAGTCAATGGTGTTATGCTTGGGCATACACCCCATGCTTGCCAGCTGGCTGCCCACGTCGTTCTTGATACGTTTCAGTTCCTCCGCATCGTCGCTCCACGCCATCACATTGAAGTGTGCCCTTACCGAAGTCAGCCCATAGGAATGGGCTTCGTTCAGGTATTGGTCGATCCACTCCCTGTTGATGCTGTTGCTCCGGCTGTACCGCGAGAGCGACTGCATATTGCGGGCATCCTTCTCAAAACGCTGCAAGTTCTCATCGCTGTTGTCTATCATCACATACTGGTTGTAGATGTGGTTGCAGGGCAGTAGCAACCCTACGGGACTCGCGAACGAGAGGCGGCAGTCGCTCCGGTCGGTGGAGAGTCGCTCATAACGGGTGTCGGTAGCCACCTTGCCCGGGAGGTCCTCCACATCGGAAAGGGTGTGCAGGCATAAATAATTGTCACCGATGCGCATCTCCCTTGCCGAAAGCCCGATGTCCTGCAAGGTGGCATTATCTTCGGGCATGAGGGAGAAGTAACGCTCTATCACTCCCGCCTTGCCGTCCGTACCGGTAATCTCGTCCGTGGAGAGCCGGCGCAGCCTGATAAATCCGCTGTCGTTCATGATACGGGCGAACTGCTCCGTGGCTTCCATGAACTTTTCAGTGGTTTCCCTGTCCAGCTCCTTGGGGATGATGTTTCCCCGGCACAGCGTGCTGAAGTTGCTCTGCATACGGCTGCGCTCCTTCGTTGTTTTCGTCAGATAGAGGTAGCAGGTATGCTTCAGGTACGGACGCTCGTTGAAGTGGCGCTCAAAGGAACGGCTCAAAAAACTCATGCCCTCCTTTTGCAGTTCGGGTTTGTAGGTCTCGCGGACGAACCAGTCCTGCTTGTGCACGACGGAGAAGTCCGGCAGTACCCTGACAGCCTTGCACCAGCAGCCGTGTATCGTCTCGTATTCCGCACTTGTCACGGTGTACAGCTCCGGCAGCTCCACCTCGAAGGCGACCGTGATGTCGGCATCCTTTGATATGATGCAGCCGTGCTCCACCGCCCATAGCGGAAACTTGTTTTCCAGTGTCGTAATCTTGGATGTATTTCTCATTGTCATTCTTTCTTTTTTCGTTTGCTGAATAGTCGGGTGATCCGTCGCCGGTTGCTCAGGTACCGGGGGTGGCTCTTTGCCGCCCCCAGCTTCATAAGCCCGTGTTCGCCATACCGGGCGTTCAGCGCGAAGGTCTGCCATACGAGGATGGAGGACGATGCCACGCCGAAGCCGATACATATCCACTGGTCGATGCCGACCATGTAGAGGATGACGAACAGGACAAAGAGGGCCAGCAGTCCACCCGCGAAGATGAACAGGTACTGTGCCTTGAGTCCCTTGAACTCGACCGGACGACCGATACCCTTGTTGATGGGGTATCCGGCCATACATTATTATATTAAAGGAAGAACGAGCGGAGAATCGTTGCCGCCACGATAAGGAAGATACACGCCCCGAACCACGACGCCGCCGTCTTCGACGTGTCGGGGTCTCCGGAAGAGAACTTCCCATAGACTTTCACGCCACCGATTAACCCGACCACAGCGCCGATGGCGTAAATTAATTTCGTCCCCGGGTCAAAATAGGAGGTGACCATTTGTGTGGCTTCGTTGATGCCTGCAAGTCCGTTGTCCTGGGCGATTGCGGATGCGGTTGCAGCGATAAGCAACGCTGCCGAAAGAAAGAATTTCTGCTTGTTGTTCTTGTTCATTAATAACTCTTGTTTTGTGCCGTCAAAGGGTGGATGGTCCTTTTTCGGGCGGTTGATACTGTTTTAATTCTTGGATTCAGTGGCTCCCGTTTGTTTCCACGGACTTGGGAGTGTCCGTTCCGGCCAGACGGTACCTTGTACTGCCTGCACGGTCTGTCTGCCATCATTTCTTTTTTTTCATTGTTGTTACATTCTTTATTGTCGTTACACAAAATCCCGGATATTGAAATCTTCCAACTTTTCCGGAATTATAAATTCCGCTTTCATCCTTACCTCCTTCACTACCGGCACGGGCTGATCGTAGAGATAGAGGTCTATGAATCCGGAAACCTTCATCTTGACGGACTGGCTCATCTTGTCGAGCAGTTCCGTTCCTTCCAGATTGGAGAACACTTTTCCTGCCCGGTGTTTTTCCTCATAGGTCGGCTTCTCCTTGCCGGCTATGCTGACCGCATCACCTATTTCGTCAAAGCTGAATCCTGAAGCCTGCCGTCTGTCCGGTGTCTCATCTTCCGGTTCGTCCTCTCCGTATTTCATTTCCGACGGAGGAATATTCGAGAATACCTCATCGAGCTTCTCTTCCGGAACTTGTGCCGGATGTGACTCCGCCTTGCTGTTTCCGTCGTCAAAAGTAGCGTCTTCCTCAGACAGCTCAATGCCTTCCTCCGAAGTGGCAGCTTGTGGCGCCGGTATGGTAGTCATTGTCCGGGTCATTGTCATTTTGAAATGGCTCTTGCCGATAATATCCACCGCTTGTGCGGGCGCCCGTTCCGTCTCCTTTTTCTGTTCTCCGGCATGAAGGGTATTCCAGACTCCGGCAATGTCCTTGAAGAAACGGACGAGCCTTGTTTCCATGATGCGGTCATACAGAAGCAGGAACAGGAACCATACGTTACAGGTAACCGATACGGTCAATAGAATATTGGTCATATTCATAGGCTGTATGCTTTTAAACGGTTCATGGACTTCTGTTTTTTCTTCATTGTCTTTATCCTCATAATTTTGATGTTGTTAAAATATATCTTCATAATTCTTGTCATACAGTTTCTTTATCACGTCCTCGCATTGGAGGAAATGCTGGGTCAGCACATGGTCAATGTACCCCGACAAGGTCAGCTTGTCCTTTCCTATGACGCGGGTAATGCGCATGATACGTTCGTGGTACTCCTTGCGCACATATGCCATTTTGCCCGAACGGGCCGCCGTCTCCGCTCCCTGGATAAACAGGTCGAGATAGTCTTCCTCGCTTTCGATGGGCGGAATTACGGATACTGTTTTCGCCACGACCTTTTTGCGGCTGTCACTCCGTGATGCCTTTCTTTTCTCTGCCGTGACCTCCGGCTGTACAGCCGCTTTTCTCAGAGAGCGCGTTTCGGGGGTGGTCGCGGGCAGTTCCGGACGTATGCTGTCGAGGAAGTCTGCCGAGTCAATTTGCACATCAAGATTCTTAGCCATTCCTATACGTTTATAAGTTCCAACATCTCATTCGCCAGCCTCTCGATATTGCTGCCCCTTATCAGGCTCCTGTCAGGTGGCATGGCAGTGGAACGGAACACGGAGCGTTCCCCGTCCTCCGCACTTTCCCTGCGGAAACGCTTGCTGTCGGGAAGAAAGGTTCTCATGACGTTCAGACCGAGTTCTCCGGCAACCTTCTCATAGCGGTCGTAAAGGTCGGTCTTCTCCCGTCCGTCCACCATGTTCCACAGAAGGTATAACCCTTTGATGTTGGAACGCCCTGTACTAAGAAGCGTGTCGTTCACGACTGTGGCGAAATTGAGCGAGCTTTCCGCCACCACCCGGTCAGCCATGATGGGACAGAATACGTAGTCCATCGTCGCCACCGTATTGATGACATCGGAGTTGTTTACCGTTCCCGGCAGGTCGAAGAAGATAATATCCGGAGGTGTCTCCATCGCCAGAAAGTCCTTAGCCTTTTCGACTGCCTTTTCCGGACGGCTCTCCACAATGGGGTACATCTTCTTCTTCAGCCGTGCGAACTGCTCGAAAGCCGTCTTGCGCAAATGGGCATTGCGCTCGATGTTCCTCATGTCACGCTCCCTCATGTCCTTGATGCTGTACTGTGGATAATCGCAGTCGATAACGGCGACATCCATTCCTTTCACGTAATAGAGATAGCTTGCCATCAATACCGTGAGTGTCGTTTTGCCCGCTCCCCCTTTCTGGGTGGAGAAAGCCACAAGCAATGTTTCTTTTTTCATTTCTCGTTTTTTTAATTAAGTGATACAATAGGTTTACCTTGTGACCGGTTGATTGACCGTAAGACACTGCCGCAGGCCGGACAGACAATTTCCCGGACAGTCTGTTTTCAGGTCGGATGTGCATCCGGTTTGCCCGTTTGCATACTTGCCGGTATGTTTACCGCCACGACTGTTTGTCTGCTGACCGGTCTGCCAACTTACCGACTGACCAGCTTATCGACTTATCAACTTACCGGCTTGCCGGCATTCTTATCAACAAGACCTCAAACCGGCTTTCAGACCATGTGTCAGACAGGTCTTTCAACCAATCACGCTGCAAATAAACAATGATTTTTTCGCACTTGTATCACCACTAAACGAAGTGGCAGCTTGTGGCGTCGATTGGTAGGCATTGTCTGGTTAAACGCTCTGTGTTACATCGTCTTACCCCTATAACTTTGCACCCGAACGGCAGGGTTACCCGCATGGGGCGCAGCCGTGGGGCAAGCAGGTATTCTTCCAATCCGTCCCCGACGGATTTTTATGTTCACAAGAACATAGCAAGATGTCTTTTCAGCCGCTCAAAACATTTTGAGCATCTTGAAAAGCACTTGCCCTTCTGAGGGGGCGGGCTTCCTCTCCGAAGTCGGGAAGCCTGATGAACCTACGGTGTATGTGTCCCCAAAGCGGGGCTTATGCCGTGCAACCGCTAAATCCAAAATTTATATGCAGGAAAAAAGAAACAAGACCGGGAGAATGTTCGCGCAAGCGAGCGCAGAGCCAAACTCGTTTGAGCTATGCCGAGCGCAGCCGAAGATGCGTGGACGAAATCCCAAACCTGATCCGGCGGTGTTCCGTTACACCGTCCGTTTCAACGAGGAGGAACACAACCGTTTCCTCTCCATGTTCGAGAAGTCGGGCGTTTACGCCAGGTCGGTTTTTATCAAGGCGCACTTCTTCGGCAAGCCGTTCAAGGTACTGACTGTGGACAAGGCACTGGTGGACTACTACACCAAGCTGTCCGATTTTCATGCGCAGTTCCGTGCGATAGGCACGAACTACAACCAGGTCGTGAAGGAATTGCGCTGCCATTTCTCCGAGAAGAAGGCGATGGCGTTGCTCTATAAACTGGAGCGGCAGACCATCGAGCTGGTAAGGTTGAGCCGCGAGATTGTGGAACTTTCAAGAAAGATGGAGGCGCAATGGTCGCAAAAATCAGTGTAGGGAAGTCGCTGTACGGCGCACTCGCCTACAACGGGGAGAAGATCAACAAGGAGCAGGGAAAGCTCCTTGCCACCAACAAAATCTACAATGACGGCACGGGAACGGTGGATATCAGCCGTGCGGTGGACGATTTCATGGCTTATATGCCTGCGCATACGAGGGTGGAGAAACCGGTGATGCACATCTCCCTCAATCCGCATCCCGACGACGTGCTGACCGATACGGAATTGCAGGACATCGCAAGGGAGTATCTGGAAAGGCTCGGCTACGGAGAGCAGCCGTACATGATTTACAAGCACGAGGACATAGACCGGCACCATGTCCATATCGTCACGGTCAATGTGGACGGGAATGGCAGGCGGCTCAACCAGGACTATCTCTATCGCAGGAGTGACCGCATCCGCAAGGAGCTGGAGGAGAAGTACGGGCTGCATCCTGCGGAGCGCAGGAATGCCCGGTTGGACAATCCGCTTCGCAGGGTGGACGTGTCCGCGGGGGACGTGAAGAAGCAGGTGGGCAATGTCGTCAAGGAAGTGAACAGAAAATACCGTTTCCGGACGATGGGTGAATACCGTGCCCTCCTTTCCTTATATGGGATAACGGTGGAGGAGGTACGGGGTAGCGTGCATGGACGGGAGTACAACGGGCTGGTCTATTCCGTGGTGGATGAAGCCGGAAACAAGTCCGGCAATCCGTTCAAGTCCTCGCTATACGGCAAGTCCGTCGGTTATGAAGCCGTGCAGAGGAAGTTCACACGTTCCAGGCAGGCGATTAAAGACAGGAAACTTGCCGGTATGACCAAGCGCACGGTACTTGCCGCTTTGGAAAAAACATACCACAAGGAGAAGTTCATCGCGGAATTGAAAGCCAAAGGCATTGACACTGTTTTTCGCCATACGGAGGATGGGCATATCTACGGCGCCACTTTCATCGACCACCGCACGGGATGCGTCCTGAACGGCTCCCGTATGGGCAAGGAACTCTCCGCCAACGCCTTGCAGGAGCATTTCACACTGCCGTATGCCGGACAGCCTCCGGTACAGCTTTCCGTTCCGGTGGAGGAGGTGGAAGATACACGGAAGCAGTCTGTATCCGAGAATGGGGAACATACCGATGGACTCGGCTTACTTACGCCTGAAGGTCCGGCTGTGGATGCCGGGGAAGAGGCGTTTATCCGGGCGATGCGGCGCAGGAAAAAGAGGAAGCGCAAGGGCTTGGGTATGTAATTAGATTAAGTATCAACATTAAAACAAATTCAATTTATGTCACAGGAAGACGATTTGAGGGCATTGGCGAAAATCATGGATTTTCTGCGTGCCGTGAGTATTATACTGGTAGTGATGAACGTGTACTGGTACTGCTATGAGGCGGTCCGGCTGTGGGAAGTGGACATCGGTGTGGTGGACAGGATACTGATGAACTTCAACCGCACGGCGGGGCTGTTCCATTCCATCCTTTACACGAAGCTGTTTGCAGTCATCCTGCTTGCCCTTTCCTGCCTGGGCACGAAAGGTGTGAAGGGTGAGAAAATCACATGGGGGAAAATCCGGACGGTGCTTGTCGCCGGTTTTGTGCTGTTTTTCCTTAACTGGTGGATATTGGCTTTGACGCTACCGGTTGGGGCGGTCACGGCTTTGTATATTCTTACCGTCGGCACGGGCTATGTCTGTCTTTTGATGGGCGGTCTGTGGATGAGCCGCCTGTTGAAGCATAATCTGATGGACGATGTTTTCAATAACGAGAACGAGAGTTTCATGCAGGAAACAAGGCTCATCGAAAGCGAGTATTCGGTCAATCTGCCTACGCGCTTCTATTACAAGAAGCGTTGGAACAATGGCTGGATCAATGTGGTAAACCCGTTCCGTGCCTCCATCGTGTTGGGTACGCCGGGCAGCGGAAAGTCATACGCCGTGGTGAACAGCTTTATCAAGCAACAGATTGAGAAAGGATTTTCGATGTATTGTTATGACTTCAAATTCAGCGACTTGTCCACCATCGCCTATAACCATTTACTGAACCACCCTGACGGCTATAAGGTGAAGCCGAAATTCTATGTGATCAATTTCGACGACCCACGACGCTCACACCGCTGCAACCCCATACACCCGGATTTCATGGAAGACATTACGGATGCCTACGAAAGTGCCTATACGATAATGCTCAACCTCAATAAAAGTTGGGTGCAAAAGCAGGGCGACTTCTTTGTGGAATCACCTATCATTTTATTAGCCAGTATTATATGGTATCTTAAAATCTACCGGAATGGCAAGTATTGCACATTCCCTCACGCAATTGAGTTCCTGAACCGTCGCTATGAGGATATTTTCCCGATTTTATCCTCTTATCCCGAACTGGAGAACTACCTTTCCCCGTTCATGGATGCGTGGCTCGGAGGGGCTGCGGAGCAGCTCATGGGGCAGATAGCGTCGGCAAAAATTCCGCTTTCGAGGATGATTTCACCGCAGCTCTATTGGGTGATGTCGGACAGCGAGTTTACGCTGGACATCAACAATCCCGAAGAGCCGAAAATCCTCTGTGTGGGCAACAATCCTGACCGTCAGAACATCTACGGGGCGGCTCTCGGTCTGTATAACTCCCGCATTGTGAAGCTCATTAACAAGAAGGGAATGTTGAAGTCGTCGGTCATCATAGACGAATTACCGACGATATATTTCAAGGGGCTGGACAACCTTATCGCCACCGCGCGAAGCAACAAGGTCGCCGTGTGTCTGGGCTTTCAGGATTTCAGCCAGTTGGTGCGTGACTACGGGGACAAGGAAGCGAAAGTGGTGATAAACACTGTCGGCAATATCTTCTCCGGTCAGGTGGTCGGGGAAACGGCCAAGACGCTTTCGGAACGCTTCGGAAAAGTGTTGCAGAAAAGACAGTCCATCTCCATCAACCGGCAGGATGTTTCCACCTCCATCAACACGCAGATGGATGCGCTTATCCCACCGAGCAAGATTTCCTCTCTGACGCAGGGAATGTTTGTCGGTTCGGTGTCCGACAACTATGGCGAGCGCATCGAGCAGAAAATTTTCCACTGTGAGATTGTGGTGGACGCTGAAAGGGTCAAACGGGAGGAAAGTGCCTACAAGCCTATCCCCATCATTACCGACTTCACGGACGAGGACGGCAACGACTGCATGAAGGAAACGGTGCAGGCGAATTACCGGCGCATCAAGGAAGAAGTGAAGCAGATTGTTAAGGAAGAACTGGAACGCATCGCGGGTGACGATAGCCTGAAGCATTTGTTGCAGCAAAAGTAGCTTAATGAAGAAATCCGTAACTCAACAGCAGCGTGAGTTACGGATTTTCTTCAGACTTTATCTGTATCAATTTCCTGCTTTCAATTCATATATAAGATGCAGCATTTCTTTTTCGTTGTATATGACGGTATGCCTGCCGCACAAGGACATACCCAGTTTTTCCGCTACCCGGATGGAAGCCCCGTTTCCCGGCCGGATGCTGCAACAGACGGTTTTCAGCCCCAACTCCCCAAAGGCATATTCCAGACAGGCGCGGGCAGCTTCTATTCCGTAACCGTTATGCCAGTATCGGTTATCAAGTATATATCCAAGTTCGACTGCCTCATTCCCGTTTATGGTACTTTTCATCAGACCGGCTTGTCCTATCAACGTACCGCTTGCCTTCAGTATGACGGCAAAATATCCGAATCCGTCCTTGCGGTATCGGGCAAGCTGCCTGTTTATCCATTTGCGTACGTCCTTTGGGGTGAAGCCGTGTTCCCAAGCATACATGACTTCCGGTTTTGCCATCATTGCAAGGAGCGCGTCCAGATCCTTCCGGGTTATCTTGCGGACAAGCAGCCGTTCCGTTTCCATGATGACCAATGACTCGGAATAGGTCTTTATCTCAAAGCCGTCCTCTTCCCATTCCTTTACAAGTCTGCGGATGGTTTCATCCACCAGATTGTCGTAGGCGGCATCGGGGACCACTTGTATGAAAAAGGTGTCACGGGTTTCTTTGATTACCCATTCATTGATGCTTCTCAACTCTTTGCCTTCGGGAATGTAATCCTTGTGTATCATGAACTCGTTGATGTTGTCTGCCAGCAACTCTTCCAGTTGATAGCGGATGTCTTCCTCTAAATCGGCGAATGGTATGGTATCCTCTTCACAGATGTCTTCAAACAGAATATCTTCATCCTGCGTATGGTTGCCCCGTTTCATGTCCAACATTTCCTGAGCGAACTGCCCGGATTCCTTGTCCCTGTACTTCATGGCATATCTTTCCAGCAGTTCCCAATCCTGACGGCTCATGGGATATTTGAATGCGGCACGTTCCACCTCATTACAGCGTACCCTGTCAGCCTTCACATCTTCGGGAAGCGACTGGCATTGCTTGCAGATGTGCTGCGCGTGTCCTTTGCCGCTGAACTTCTCGTTAGCTTTATACTCGCCGCAAATCTGGCAGTAATGCCCTTGATGTTTCTTCTTTCTCTTCGCCATACATATTTACTCCAACATCCCTATCATTTTGTCTGTAAGCCGATACCCCTTCATTTCCAAATCGGTTCCTCTTCCCAACGGTTGAAGAAACCTATTTTGTAGATAGGCACATCTGAATACTCCTGAAACAAAGCCAGTAGTTTCTTCTTGAACGTGTGTTCCGCATCAATGGCATTACAGAGGTACAGCATGGCCGTAATCACATAGAACGGCTTTTTCTGCTGCACCTCGGTCAACGGACGGGAAAGCCATGTCATCCGCGGGTTACGAATCTCACAAGGTCGTTTGACCATGTTCCGGCTCCATATTCTGGAATGGTGTGCGATGATGTTGCGCATATATGAAATAGCCTCCAGCCATCCTGACAGCTCGTTGTGCAGATTCAGCCCCATATCGTTGGCTATTGCCGATTTTTCGGGCAGTTGGTGGTTGAGGTTCTTGTATATCTTGGAAAGTGTGCCGAATGTGGCCACTTCAAATATAATCCATGCGTCCGGGTATTCGTCAAGTGCCTTTTCACCGCCTATATCAATAAGGTGCTTGCGCTTGTAATCTTTCACGAATATCTCATTGCTCCGCAAGAACTCTTCCATCAGTTCTTCGAGGTGCCGGGCATGGAAAGCGGCATCCGAAAACAGCTTCGGGTCGCGATACCACAACCCTCCGTAGGATTGCGACAGATGATAAATCATCTTTGTACGCAGGGTGATTTCTATTGTTTCGATGGCGTCAAATAAAATAAGCCGCAGCTCTTTGTCGAAATAATAGCGTGTGACGACATCCTCCAAACTGGAATCGGGCTGAAACAGATGATTGGCTTTGTCAGACTGCATATCCCACCAATACCCTTTCAGGCGATAGTAGCTGATATGGGCCAGATGCCGGGCGGCGGATGCCTCGTCCCCGACAAGCATCCCCCTTTGTTTGAGCAGTTCTATTTGTTCATCAATGGAACGTGATTCTTTGTTTGCCATACCCTTATAAAAAAGAATGACCCGCCGGCAGATCTTACGGTATGCCAAACGGGTACTGTTATCGTTGAACACGGTCAAAGCCGCATATCTTCCTAATTCTGAGACAAAGATAAGACTTTTCCGTGTAACGGCAAAAAAAGGATTTGATTTTTTATTCGGTCAATGGAGAAAAGGGTTGAAAACACCTATCTTCTCTTTAATTCCGCTTCCTCGTCCCGCCGTATCCGTTCGTTCAACCTTGCCTGCATCTGTTCGAGGAAATGCGTGTGGCTGACGGTTTTCCGGCGTTTGATGTCGGTATAGAAACGGTAACAGTCTTTGGTTTCCACGCCGAAGAAAGAATAGAGTGCCGGGGCAAGCTGTTTCAATGGGATTTCACCGTCATTGATACAACCCATCTCGTGGATGCCGTATATCATTTCCACCAGGTCAATGGCGTTGCCTGTCCAGCGCAGGGTACGTGTAGTCGGGGTTTCGGATGGCTTGTCGCCGGCGGATAGTAGTGGTGGCACTTGTTTTTTCAGCAGTTCCAGTGTTCGGCGCACGAGTTGCATGGCTTTATGCGCATATTCCCTGCGTTCGCTCGTATCCGTGGACAGCCGGTGCACGCAAAGGGTCTGCAGTTCGACTTCCGTATAGATCAGGGTCAGCATCAGTCCCGTGTAGTCCTCGCCCGTGGTACAATGGCTGAACACCGTTTCTGAAAACTCGTTGTAAAGCGTGCGGCAGTCGCATGTCCCGGTTTCCCGGCTTATATATCGGAAGAAGGCACTTCCGGTTAGGATGAAATAGTCCATATCGTTTGGAAAATTAAGTTCGTAATTCGTTGTTCTTTCCCTTGTTGCGCAACGGGTATGTAACACAAAGGGACAAACGGCGGACCGTACAATCCTCTTTTTGAACCAATCAGAACCTATTTTGTTGATTATCAGCGACAAAATTCCTGATATTTTTTTTAGCCGCTTTCTTGCGTGTCGCATTTTGCAACACACCTTCGCATCAGTGCAACACGTTCTGTCGCATCAGTGCGACACTTTCCGGTACACGATCCGGCAGATGCCGTTTCCTTATAGCCCGTATTTCTTTATTTTTCTGTAAAGGGTCGCCCGGTCTATCCCCAGCAGTCGGGCGGCTTCCTTCTTGTTGCCGCCGCACCGTTTCAGGGCTTCCAGGATACGCCATTTCTCACCGGTTTCCCCGTTGAGGGCCGATAGCGGTTCCTCATCCCGTCCGGCTTCCGCCACATTCATTCCCAGCCCCAGGTCCTCGCAGCGGATCAGCACACCCTCGGCCAGCAGTACCGCGCGCTTTATGCGGCGGCGCAACTCCCGGATATTGCCCGGCCATCCATAGGCGAGCATCATCTCCTGCGCCACCGTGTCGAAGCCCTCCGTTTCCTTCTTCAGCTCTTTCGAGAACTGCTCCCTGAAGAATCCGGCAAGCGGCAGGATGTCCTCACGGCATTCGGCAAGCGTGGGCATTTCGATTTCAAACTCGCAGATGCGGTGGTACAGGTCCTCGCGGAACGTCCCTTCCCGGATGGCACGTGGCAGGTCGGCGTTGGTTGCCGCCACGATGCGCACGTCCGCCTTCCTTTCCCGGCTGCTCCCTACCGGGCAATACCGTTTCTCTTGCAGCACGCGCAGCAGCAAGGCCTGCATCCTCTCCGGCAGGTCGCCTATCTCGTCCAGGAACAGCGTGCCGCCTTCCGCCTCGTGGAAACAGCCCTCCTTGTTGCTGTCAGCGCTTGTGAACGCCCCCTTCACATGGCCGAAGAAATACGACTCTGCAAGCCCCTGCGGTATCGCCCCGCAGTTCACCGCCACGAAAGGCATCCCCCTTCGGGTGCTGCGCAGGTGTATCGTGTGGGCCACCGCCTCCTTGCCCGTACCGTTGGCTCCCAGTATCACCACCGACAGGTCCGACGGGGCAACCAGCGTGGCGGCTTTTTCCACGTATCGGGCCTGCGGGCTGTCCCGTTGGAAATGGTTCGTCAGGCAGGCGTGCACCGTGGGGTTTTCCGTCAGCTCACCCGTCAGCGCCAGCAGCCGTTCCTTGTCCACCGGCTTGGAAAGGTAGTCCACAGCTCCCAGCTTGATGGCCCGCACCGCCTCCGCCACCGTGGCATAGCTTGTCATGACCACATAGGGGATATAAAGGTGCTGCGCCCGCATCCATTCCAGCAGGGCGATGCCGTTGCCTTCGGGCAGGCGCACGTCGGCAAGCACGAGTGATATGTTCCGGCTCTGCAGCAGCTTCCGGGCTTTCGGCTCGTCAATGGCGACGGCCGCCGCATAGCCTTTCTTTTCCAGCCATCCTTTCAGGAGGGCCGACAGTGAGAGATTGTCCTCAACAATCAGTATTTCCTTCATTTTCCGTTCCTCCTTTCAGCCTTTCAGCCTGTGCGGCCAGGGTATCCATGTATTCCAGCACCCTTGAGGCGGCCTCGTCCGTCTTCTCCTCCGTACCGCCGACTCGCAGGACGATGCCCAGCTCCGCCAGCGGGATTTCAACCCCCAGCATCTCCCACAGCGGCAGCAGCCGGTGTACCATCCGTTCCATGCCCGTCGTATCCCCGGTCCGCGCCAGTTCCTCCAGCCCGTGCCGGTTACGGCGGCACTCCTCTATGAAGGTGTCCAGCACCTCCTCCGGGTTGCTCACGTCCGCTGTCAGCCGGGAGAGGTCCGCAAGCCCTTCCCCCCGGTCCGTATCCCTGTCCTTGCGTGCCACATGGCTGCCAACCGCCTGCAGCAGCTCCGTCATGGAGAACGGCTTGTAGATGCAACCGGCGAAACCCGCACGGGCCAGCACCTCACGGCGTGTGTCCCCCCGTGCCGTCATCGCCAACACCGGCACCTCGCGCGAGTTGCCGATGCGTGCGCTGCGCAGCAGCCTGAGAAGGTCGAACCCTCCCGTGTCCCTCATCTGGATGTCCGTCAGCAGCAGGTCATAGTCCGTCTGCCGTATCTTCTCCATCAGCTCCCTGACATGCGTGCAGGTGTCGCAGTGCGCGCCGTTGCGTTCCAGCATCTCCCTGACGATGCGCAGCTGCATCGGGTCGTCGTCGATGGCCGCTATCCTCAGGTGCGCGGGCAGGGCGGAGGCGGACGTCACCTCCTGCCGCGTTACCGCCTCATTGGTCGTCTCCAGCGGCAGGCATACCGTAAAGCGGCTGCCGCGTCCCGGCTCGCTCTCCACCCTGATGCTCCCGCCCAGCAGCTTTACCAGGCTCCGCGTGATGGGCAGTCCCAGGCCGAAGCCCTCCGTGTCGATATGCTGGGCCGCACGCTCGAACGGTTGGAACACCCGCTTGATGTCCGCCTGCGCCATGCCGATGCCCGTATCGCTTACCACCATCCGCAGCCCGCCTTTCCCGTGGCTCACGGCGAACTCCACCCGGCCCGCAGGGGTGAACTTCACGGCGTTCGAGAGCAGGTTGTCCGCAATCTGCTCGATGCGGTCGGCGTCGCCCTTGACGGTCACCCCCGTGCCCCGGGCCCTCGCGTCGAACAGCAGCCCCTTGTGGTGGGCAAGGTTGCCGTATTCACCGGCGATCCTCTCCAGCAGGCTGTCCAGGCGGAACGGCACCAGGTTCGGAGTGTCCTTGCCCTCGTTCAGGCGGTACACGTCCAGCAGGTCGTTTACCAGGCGCAGGATATGGCCGCACGAGTGCTGTATATTCTGCAGGTGGCTGTCGCGCTTGCGCTTGTCACGGATGCCCGCAGCCAGTTCCGCGCTGCCGTTGATGGTGTTCAGCGGACCCCGTATGTCATGCGCCAGGGTCAGCATGATCTTCTTGCGTTGTGCCAGCAGGTCACGGCTGTGCCTGCCCGCAGCTTCCAGCCTGAGCCGGTAGCGGTGCTTGCGTTTGATGTCACGATTGATAAGGACATAGAGCAGCACCACGCAGACGATGCACGCCCCCGAGAGGTGGAGCATGACGCACAGCGCCCTTCCGCGCAGCCTCGACACGGCTTCCTGACGCTCCGTCGTGCGCCGCATCGTCTCATCCTCCAGGTTGTTCACCATCCGGTTGATGTTACGGTTCAGGGTGTGGTTGCGTATCCTCAGCGAGTCCGAGATGTCGGCGATGTGCGCCCCCCTGCCTTTGAGCAGGGACGGTTCCCCCTGCGGGCTTCCCGTTTCCGTGCAGACCAGCCTCCGTATCTGCCCGACCAGCTGTTCCCCCTGGCGTTTCTTCTCCTCCAGCAGGAGCTGTACCGTATCTATCCGTGCCCGTTGCACCGGGTCGGGGTAAACGCGCCGCAGCTCGTCCAGGCAGATTGCCACCCTTTCCCCCTTCTTCCGGTAAACCGTCAGGTCCCCGCTGTCCCAGAGCAGGGCGCGTTCACTGTCCAGGAAGAGGGCCGCCAGGCTTTTAAAGGCCGCGTTCGAGAGCCTTCTCTGTTCCAGCATCGCCCGTTCCTCCCTCTCTGCCCGCCGGAACATGCGTTGCTCGTACCATGCGGTGGTGATGACGCCGCCCACCAACAGGATCAGCAGCAGGTAGCCGGCAAGTATCTTCATCTGCAGCGTGCCGTTTTCATTATTCTTTTTCATTGTTTCTTGTGCTTTTATCGTTTATTCTTCAGCCGACAGGGCACGCAGCAGCGCGCCGGCGGGGTAGAGCCTCACCGTCCGTCGTCCCCCCGCCATCCTCAGGCAGCGTTCCACCTCACGGCCCTTTCCGGGCGCCTGCCCTTCGGCAGGCAGGTATTTCATGACCGGGGCGTACTCCCTTACGCGCAGCATACCCAGGCCGGCGATATGCACGTCGTTTCCCAGTAGCAGCTCCCCGGTTATCGACTCCACCAGCGCGTCCAGCGCACGGCGCATCTCCTGCTGTGTCAGGCCACCCTTTGCGGCGGCCAGGCGTATGAGGGCATGTGTATTCATACTGTCTTTCTTTCTCTCCATTGTTTTTTTATGGTTTATCTCTCTCGTCGGGATCGTCCCGTCCCTTCAAAAAAAATTCCCGTACCGGAAGCGGTGCGGGAAGTACATGTGGCAGGGAAGCCATATCCGTCAGAATGAAAGGGAGGGTACCGGTGCCGCCGACAGCAGCAAGAAGTTGTCCGATGCCAATACCCCCCGTTTCATAAGGCCGTACTCCTCTAAATGATGCCAGTCCAGAGTGATGTTGTCCGTTGCGCCTTCCCTGCACTCGGTACACAAGCCGGGAGCCAGGCGCAGCAGGTTCATCGCCGAGGTGTCAGAAGCCGTCCATTTTCCGATGGCTTCATTGTAAAATAATAGGATATGTGCTTCATCCATGCCGTTTGTTCTCTCTTCTGTTTTCATTATAAATTATGCCTCATATACACCGGTTATCCCAAGGGATTTTTCTCGCCACCTTCCTCGCTGCCACCGGGCGTGGTGTCTTCCGTGTCGGGCGAGAGCTCTATCCACTCCAGCTGGTCGCTGTCTACCAGGGCGCGGGTGTAGACACCGTTGGCGAGCTTCGAGCGCTCGGGGATGAACTCTACGCGCACCGCCTTCTTCTGCTTCTCGAAGTCGAAATCTTCCTCGTTTTTCACGCCCACGGTGTCGAGCGTGTAGCGGAAGTAGCCTAAGCCTTTGATGTGTACGCTCTTGCCTTGCGCCATGCGGGTGTGCATCACGCCGGCGATGTCGCTCAGCACGGCTTGCACGTCACTGTTCGATACGGTGGAAATCTTGGCCAGGTCCTTGGCGATGGTTTCCGTTTCTATGGGCTTGCCCTGCACGATGGCTTTGGGGTAATAGACGCCCGTCTTCTTTTGAAATGCTTTCTTGTAGAATGGCATAATTGTAATGTTTTTAGATTGATATTTCGGTTAATAAACTCGGTTTCTTCATCTTTTCCCCGACGAAGTGACACCTTGCGCCGCTCGAAGTGCCACTTCGAGAAAGTGCCCTCAGAAGGGTGTCTGGGGCATCCCCGCAGGGAGGGGTGACCGGCGGGGAGGGTGTAAATTATTTTATTATATTTAGTTGATTTCACGCAAGTAATAAGTTGGATACTTGTCATCCATATAGTCATTAATATTAAGCAAACCTGGAGTACAACCTGCGCGTTGAAAGAAACAAGTGCCAATGTTCGCTATTGCAAATTCCTTATTTGACGTTGGCATTCCGCTGACATTGAAATGCAAGAATGCTGCATCATATGGAATGCCCGGTGTAGTTTGTAACCAAGACAGATTTGTTCTATCAATCCTATCATTTCCGTATACTCTATATCCGATACCGCTTGGTCTTACAATGGCTCCTTGGGTTCTTTCCATTTGCACGACACGATAATAACTACCTTTCGGCCAATAACTTCCAAAAGAGTGAAAATAATATATTGCGAGTCTCCTCAACGCGTATATTTTATTCTTTTCGACAGCTTTACCTACATAGACGGGCTGTACCAAATGATAAAAGTACACATAGTCACTGTTTTCAAGCCCGACGTTGGTGGTTTCCGAAGAGTTCTCATTCGGAGAAAGTGCAAAGTTCGTTTGGTTAAATGGCACTTCATAATTTGTAAAACAGTAGCCGATTCTTAACTCCGATTCCGAGCAAACTCCCCAAGCAGGAAGGGTCGACTGAGTTTCGATGGCGTAACCGTGAGATGAATTAATCATGAATGCATCAGGAACTCCTCCGTCTTCTTCGTATCCTTTATTCTCTACGACATCCCTAAAACTCCGATCTACCGGACCTAAAACCTCGTAATATTTCCCATAGTGGCTTAAAGCTCCCATAAAACCGATTGTCTTTTCGACCGATATGCCCGGCCTCTCCTGGTGCGTAAAGATGAATTTCGCCTCTTTCCGTCCCAAGGTCAGGTCCGCCTGCATGGTTTTGAATAGGAGATAGTAGGGCGAGTAGGTGTAATCGTCGGCAGAGTTTCCCGTGGTCATACCGTCATACGGATGTATCATCTTGTTGTCCAGTACCTCCTGATAGCCGTCGCCCATTGTGAGTTGCCAAGGCATATTGCCCTTCACCGTTATTCTTTCTTCCTTCGAGCTGCAAAGCACCCGTGTCTTTTGGAGCGTCACTCCATACTTCTTCTGAAACAGGCGGATGCTCTTCGCCACCACGCCTTCCTTTCCTTTGGCTATCAGGGTGAGTATGCCCGTTCTTGTCTCATAATCCTGTCCTGTGTCTTGCAGCTCACTTGCCTGGCCTTGCCAGGTCATTGCAGCTTCTTCTTTGACTCCGCTGTTTACCGAGCCTTTCATGTCTGCCGTTTCTGCTCCGTTGACACGCTTGCTGGTCAACACCATCCCTTGTGCGCCGTATTGCCACGACAGTTCCGTATCTTCCGGCCCGAACTCGATGGTCATGATGTCGGGATTCCAGCCTCCCGCCTGCTCAAACTCCTGTTCCGTAATCTCCTTCCCATTTTTGTCCTTCACGATGATATACACCGGGCTGCTCTGGTCTTGCACCACCAGTGCCTCCACCATCAGGTTTCGGGCGGTGAAGCGCATCACGGCACGGCGTTCGGGGGTTGCGTCGTTTCTCTCTACCGTAAACTTCAGGTCCTGCAATCGGTTGTTGCCCGTGCCCGACGCTTCCTTTCCGCCGCCTTCAAAGCTGATCCATGCTGGCGGTGTGTGGGTGTCCACATTGCCGTGGTCATCCACCGCATAAAGGTTTGCCTTCCACTTCAGCCCCACGCTTGCCTTCACCTGCTGGAGCAGGGCCGCGTTGTTGCTTCCTTTCTTGCCGAGCTGGTATTTCATGGTGGCGATGCCCAACACATGCTGCCCGTCGAAGTCGATGTCGCCTATGTCGCTGTCGTTCCACTTCACCACGGTGGCGGTAATGTTGGCTGCTTGTGCGGTCAGTGCCTCTTCGGGGGTGTCGTGTCCCGGGGCAAGGACGTTCTGCACAGTCACGTTGTAGCTGTGGTTGCGCACGATGTCCATATAGTCCTTGGTGCCTGTCGCTGCAAAGTCTATGCGGTAGTAGCAACGCTTTTTGCTGTCTGTATATACTCCCTCCACAATGAGGCAGGGTCGCTTCACATGCTGCTCTTCGGCGGTGCCCGTTGTGGGTTGCGCGGTCTCAAAGAGGTAGATTTGGTGTTCTATCTTCTTGTCGGCGGCATCCACGGTGTAGACGGGCACCTGCTGGTTGCCATCCACCCGGGCGGGAAGCCGCACGGCTCCGGCGGGAATGGTGGGGAGGGTTTCGTGGGCATCGGTGGGCACGTCCATGCCGTCGGGGATGATCCGTGCACGGTCGTTGTAGTTGTAGAGATGTACCTTTTCGGGAGTGAACTTGGCGCCTGCCGCATCGCCCGTGAAGGTGATGTGTACCTGTGCCACGATGCGGTGCATCTTCACATCGAGTTTGATGCCCTTGTCGGCTTCAATCAGGGTGGGGAGGGTCTGCCCGTACATGGTGAAGGGGTGATGGCTGTCGGGGGCTGTAGCGTTGAAGCCTGCGGTCTGCTCGGCGGTGGTCAGCACATCGGTCAGCTTCGCCAGCACATCGTCCTTCTCATGCCCCACGCTGCCGGCGGCAAGGGCGGCTATCTGCTCATTCACCTTGCCGGGGGTGCCTTGTGCGTTTGCCACCATCACAAAGGTCTGTTCTTCTGCCCGCACCCGCAGGCTTGCCGTCCACTCACTCACATTCGTGGTGGTGGGGGCGTTTTTGCTGGCGGTCACGAAGTAGTCGAATGTCTCTATCGTATTGTCATCCTTGTCCACCTTGAAGGCAAGGATGTAGAGGTCGTTCACTTCCTGCTCTGCCGTGACGTCCACGGCACGGGTTTGGCTGCCGCCACCGGTGGCGGGCACTTGCAGGCGGAGGAGCACTTCCGACTCTCCTGCCACGCTGCCTCCTCCACCCGGCACCACCTCGCTCGAAAGCTCGGCGGTGCACGAGGCTGCTGCCAGCATGACACCTGATATCAGGGCCGGGGCGCAGAGGCGGCGCAATGTATGTAGTATATTATGATTCATGATTCTTATTCTGTTTTGAGAAGTTTGAAATAATAAGTCGGATAATTTTGGTTCCTGTACTGTTTTAAATCCAATTGACCGTTTGAATTAAATCTGGTAACCAATACCTTATAATTTCCATTTATTGCGTCCTGATTGTTTATATCAGGTTTGAAAGTAGCTTCCCAGGCAGTTCCATATATCCGAGTTGGTATGGTACCGTCAGCACTTCCAAACATACGTGGCCATTTTACATCGCGATGATAATATTTAAATTCATCCCGGTTATACTTATCTTTAACTGCATAGCCTATTCCATATATATTGAAAATTAAGTTATTGCTTTCTACTTCAGTGCCTTTAAGCAACATGTGTGTATGCTTTGCATCACCTTGTTGCCTTGTGATTTCTAATAATTTTTGATTAGTCAACTCTATCGTTCCCTTAGGGCCGGCAGATGTCATTGACAAATATTCATAGAAATCATATTTACTGGCTAAATAAAAGGGTATAGGTGCTTCAAAATTATCGTACGAGCCACTTTTATAAATAGTCTGGCCAAGATTTAAAACACGAAATTCATGTATTAATTCAGAATCCTTGCAGATTCCCCAGTCTACTTTAGAAACGGCTCTTTGCAAGTAGTATGCCTGCTCGCTGTCCATCATTACAGCTCCTGCCACTTCCGTTCCACCTTCTTCATAAGGCTCATCCTTTGTGTTGAGGCTTCTGTCTACCGGTCCATACACTTCATATATTTTAGTGATTTTATTATTATTCACCCACTCGTCTATTGCCAGCATCCCGCCCCTGAAGGTAATCTCCTTGGAAACGAATTTATCTGCCTGGGTCCTGTGCTGAAAGTTCAGTTGCGCCTTATGGGACTCTCTGATTAATGGGGCTTGTTTCGTGCTGATTCGCACACAGCTACTGGTGGAGAACGACGTTTCGCTGGGGTCGCCCTCGTCCATCACGGTATATTCACTGATCAATCCGTTTGCCATGGCATCCTGATAGCCTTGCCCCGATATGTTCACCACTTGCCACGGCATGTTTCCTTTCACATAGATCAGTGCTTCCTGCCCTCCGCAGAGCACTTCCGTACGGTCTATCTCCAGCCCGTACTTCTTTTGAAACAGGCGGATGGTCTGCACCTGCACCTCGCCTGTGGTGGGGTGCTGCGCTATCAGGGTCAGCGTGGCTGTCCGTGTGGCAAAGCTCTTGGCGAGGTCTGCTGCCGAGAGTGGTGCGGCAGTGGCGTTCAGCACCGTTTGGGCATTGTCCGTCGCAGCGATTACCTCACCCTCCAATTGTCCCCCGGTGGAAGTTGTATTAATATCCACATCCGCAATATCCATGGTGCCGTTTGCGGGGTCTTCTTCGATTGTCCACGTCAACACCACATCCTTCGGCCCGTAATTGATAAATATAGAGCCCAGAGACGTTCCATCCTCTCCTGTGAACTCCATTTCGGTGACGGGCATCCCATTTTGCGTCACAGTGAGGGATAGCGGCATGGATATCAGATTCTGCGTCACCACTGCCTCCACGCTCAGGCGGCCTCTCTCGTCGGTCAGACGGACGACGGCTTGGCGTTCGCGGCCTTCATCGTTTTTAGCTACCGTAAAATAGATGTCCTGCAGGGCATCGATGCCTTGGGTGGCGTCTGTGGTATGGGTATTTGTCAGCGCCGTTCCGTCCTTGTCCGCGAATTTTATCCATTCGGGGCGGGTGCCGTTTACATCGGCGCTGCCGTCGGCATTGGCGGCATAGATGTTTGCCGTCCACGTCACATTGGTGGTGGCGCGCACTTGCAGCAGCCTGATTCCGCCTTCCTTGATGAGCTCGTAGCTGTTGGTGCTGATGCCCAGCACGTGGTCGCCCTCGAAGTCGATGTTGCCTATCACATTGTCGTCCCAGAGAATCATGTCGGCGGTGAGGTTGGATGCCTTGGTCTCCATTGCCTCTTGCAGCGTGGAGCTGCCGCGGCCGCTCACGTTGGTGACGGTGAAGTTGTAACTGTGGTTTCGGATGATGTCGCGGTAGGTAACGTCGCCCGTGGTGGCGTCCTGCGTGGCAAAGTCCACGCGGTAGTAGCCCTCGTAGCCCTCGTAGGTGCCCTGCACCACGAGGCAGGGGCGCTTCAGGTGAGCGTCCGTAGCGTCGGCAGCGGGCTGCGAGGTCTCGAAGAGGTAGATGGTGTTCTCCACCTTATTATTATTGGCCACCGTGTAGGTGGGGATGTTTCCCAATACATCGAAAGCCGCGGGCAGTTTCTGCGCGTCAGCGGGGATGGTGGCGGCAGGCTCGTAGTCGGCACCGGTGGTCTGGCCCAGACCGTTGGGGATGACCCTCGCGCGGTCGGTGAAGTTGCACAGATAAACCTTCGAAGCCGTGAAGTTGGTGGTGGCATCGCCGGTGAACGCCATATTCACCCGCGCCACAATGCGGTGGAGCGCCACGGTGAGGCTGGGGTCCTGTCCCAGCGTAATCTTGGTGGCGGCGGTCTGCCCGTACATGGTGAAGGCGTGGTGGTCGTTGTCGCCCTTGGCGTTGAAGCCCGCTGTCTGCTCGTCGGCAGTGAGCTTGTCGGTGAGCTTCTCCAATACCGTTTCCTTGTCTTCGCCCACGGAGGTGCCGCCCGCGCCGTCATCCACCAGGGCGGCTATCTGCGTGTTCACATCACCGGGCGTTCCTTGCGCGTTGGCTATCATCACAAAGGTCTGTTCATAGTCTTTCGGGCGCAGGCTGGCGGTCCACTTGCTCACGCCGGTGGTGAGGTCTTCCGTGCCCTTTCGTGCCACGGCGTAGTAGTCGAAGGTCTCCACACCGCCGTCCACCTTAAAGGCAAGGATGTAGAGGTCGTTCACCGTGCGCTCCGCATTGTCGCCCACGGCTCGTGTCTTGCCTGCCGCAGCCGCCCCCGGCACCTGCAGCCGCAGCGTCACCAGGGCTTCCCCCGCCTGGCTTCCTCCTCCGGGGGCAGGCTCGTGCGCCAGCTCCGATGTGCACGAGGCAAGAAATGCGGCGAGCGCCAGGGCGGGGAGTCGCAGGCGCCGCAATGCTTTCAGTATGTCTGTTTTCATTGTCTTGGAATTTTCAATTTTCAGTTTTTCAATTTTCCACTTCTCTACGGTCTGAGCCCGCTGTCGTCTTCCTTCACCTCCCATCCGTCGATGCTGACGGTCACGCCGAGGTTCGTGTCGAATTTCAGGCGTATGTCAAACGTGTGTTTCTTGTCGAAGTCCACGCTCTTTCCCTCGTATGCCTTCTGTATCAGCTTCACCAGGTTGGTCTCCTGCGTATCCGTCGAGGGATAGAGCGTCTTGCCGGTGGTTGCGTTGCGGAACATGAACACGGGCGTGCGTCCTTCCGCCAGCCGCAGGGTGTTCATCTGCGCCGTGAGCCTGGTATCGCTGCCGAAGGTGGCGTCAGAGAGGTAACGGAAGGGTCGGCAGGCGTCGAACCCGTTGTCAAAGGTATAGGCGCCGTTGTTGTCCTTCACCTCGAACTCGTAGGTGTCTGTAGTAACGGGCAGCCCCTCGGCGGTGAAGTTGATGTAGTTGGTGTTCTGCACCAGCGGTATCTTCACCACATCGGTCTGGGCCAGGTCGTAGGCATACGCCGCGCCGTGCATCAGGCGGGGCAGGGTGAAGCGCACCTCGTCGTTCTGCGGCACCGAGAAGTAGAGCGTTGCCACGTCGTGGTGGGGCTTCGTATTGGGATAGTCCTCGAAGACGGGCGCGGAGAAGTGTTCCCCGGTGCTGTTGACCCACGCCACAAAGTCGTAGGGCTTCTGCTCCAGGTCCACGTCCACGGTGGTCACGCCGTCGAGTCCTGTAATGTCAAATTCATGCACCAGCTGGCAGTAGCCTTCCTGATCGAAGGCATAGAGCGCCACGCGGTGGGTTTCGGTGTCGGCAGTGCGTGTGTCGGTCTCGGGCTCGAACATGAACGAGACTTTCAGTTGCAGCCGCTTCCCGCAGTCGGACAGGTCTTCCGCTATGCAGGAAGAGAGCAGGGCGCAGCCAAGCAGCAGCGTCCCTGCCTTGTGTATGTATCTTCTTATATTTTTCATCGTCATTTGTACCATTCAGTTTTCTTTTTTTCGGGGAAGCGTAGCGTGCCCCCGGGCACGCTACGCTCTGTCTAAAATTAAAGAGATGATTAGGGTCTGAGGTCGGCGTTGAACGGAACCATGTTCCAAGGCTCAACGGTCACTTGCACGGTGATGTTGGTTTCCTTGTCGATCTTGTTGTCATCCTTGTTCGGATCGAACTTGCCGTCCGTACGTCCCGGAGCCCAGATTGAAGTCACGTTAACCTGATAATAGTGGTTGCGCAATACATCGCCCTGATTGTCTTTCACAGTCACCCACCAGTAGTTCAAACCATTGATATAGGTTTTCTTGGCTGCTTGAAGCATGGCATCATCAACGGCAGTAACATCCACACCCTTTTTCAGTGCCATGAATTCCTTCAACTGGTCATCCGTAGTCGCATTGTCAAAGAAAGCATATCCGCCGGCTTCCGGGAAATCGAGCAGATGGTAAGTGGCGTTCGCAGCGATATGTGCATTTGTCAAAGTGAAAGTGTGCTTGCCAGGATTCTGAGCATCTTGCTCTACCTTGTAACCGCTTTCCGGGGTAAACGTTCCTTTTACCACAATACGGGTCACACCTTTCATCATCTTGTCCTGGGTCAGGTTTTCAGAAGCGTAGTCAATGGCCCATGCGGTCTTGTCAGTCGTACCCGGAGTAATCACGCCGTACTGAAGAACGGTAGGTGTGGTCGGATTCTGCTGGTCATAATAGTCCTTTATTTCAAAGTCATTCTCGTCATATTGGTCCACGGTCATGTTCGCGTCCTTTGCAGCTGCACCGCCGTAAGTCAGGTAGTACATCTTGTTGATGTTGTCCACAACGTAACCAAGGTTATCAATCGTTCCGGCTGCACCCAGTTGTGTGCCGGCGGTTGCATCCAGTTGGGCAGTCATACCCACGGCAATTTTTGCGGCAAGGCGCTGGATGGTAACCGCAACCTGGTTGCCTGTGGGGACACCATTAGCTTCGTTATCCTCTATCAGAGTAGGTGTAGCACCCGTGGTGCTGAACATTACAAACTCGTTATCCTTCGTAATGTCAGCAAGAAGTGTGTTGACTCCTTTACCGGAAAGTCCGTTGACAGAGGTTGACTTCATGATGCCAATCATACCGGCGGTCATGTTGGCACCCACATAAATGGTCTTCATACCGGTGGTGGCGGCCAGCTCATCGGTGGTGAACACGTTGTCATTATTGGGGGCTGGTGTCAGATCGGCAAACGCAATCGTGTGCTCCTTCTCGAAGATGCCGTTCGCGCCGTAGATGAACACGTGCAGATTCTTAATCTCGGTTTCCGTAGCGTCCGCATTGTTGTCAACAATTGCACGTGTGGCGGCACTGCCCAGGTCGAGCACCAGCTGCATCCCGGTAGCCTTGCCCTGTGGCATTTCCTGACCGCCTGCGGGGTCATTGTCATTCGAACAGCTTGCCAGGCCCATTACAGCCGTGGCAGTCATTGTCATAAACACTTTTGAAAAAAGATTTCTCTTCATACAAATAAAAATTAAATGGTTAATAAAAAAAATAATTAATGAATGGTTAATAAAATGATGAACAAAAAATATATAGTTCACAGGTTTGTTTATTTCTTTCCCGAGGGGTTCCACAGCCGCTTGAGTATCTTCAGGTTCTCCACCGCCTCGCGGTTGCCGCTTCCTACCGCGCGGTTCAGGTAGGCGTGCGCCTCCTCAAAGCTGCCCTGCATCATGTAGAGCACACCCAGGTTGTTCCACGCCAGCGGATCATTCTTGAACTTCTCCAGCAACCCGGCGGCCTCGGCGGTCTTGCCCTCCAGCAGGCAGACGGCTCCCAGGTTGAATTGTGAGGCGCGGTCCGTGGGGTAGAGTGAGCGAGCCGTGCGGAACACCTTGTTGAACATGGCGCTGCCCATCGGATACCCCGTGAAGGCGATGGTGTAAAGCTCGTAATGGCTCAGCATGCCCGGGCGGTGCTCCAGCATCTCGCGGCCGTAGTTCAGGTCGAATTCCGGCACCGTGTATTCGATGCGGTAGTCAGACCGGCGAAGCTCGGGGAAGTGGCGCTGCATCAGGTAGCGATAGGTACGTCCACCGGCAAGGTCCATCAGTTGTTTTTCCCTGCCTTTGAAGACGTCCGTCTCGCGCATGATGCGCACCGCCTCCGCCTTAGCCTCCACGTGCGGATCGTCCTGCACCAGCTTCAGCAGTTTCTCCCAGTCCTCGCCCTTGCCTTCGGCGGTCACTCGGCAGCCTTCGGGAAGGTTGAAGCGTTCCAGTATATACCCTTTCAGTGCGGCGGCACGTTTCTCCGACAGTTCCAGGTTTGTTTTCCATGCTCCTTCGGGGGAGGAGTACGAGGTGATGGCGATGCCCGTCACGGCAAGGTCGCCGTGGCTGTCCCTGCCCGCCAGGTGCAGGCTCTTGGCTATCTTTTCCAGCTCCTCGTGGTTCTCTGCCAGTGTCGGACGGATCTCCGACGAGCCCGGCAGGTAGGTGATGTAGGCCGAGCCTTCTTCCGAGCGGCGCTTCACGAACTCGCGGGTGGGCTCGAAGAAGGTCACGTAGGGCATCACGCTGCGTCTGCCTATCAGTACGGCCTCCGAGGGTGTGCCCGAAGTGGTGGCGACGATGTTGCCAAACTCATCGGTAGCCGAGCCGCTGAAGCGGTTTCCGGCCGCGCCGGACATATCGTATGCCGGTACATTCTCTTTCTCAGGCTGCTGTGTTCCCGCCTTCACCGAGGCGGTCACCAGCCGTTCGGCGAACTCCTGCCCGTTACCCCCGCAGCCGCAGAACTCGCTCTGCAGGTACAGCGCCGCCTTGTTCATCCAGGGTTGGTAGGCGACGCTTGTGCGGTAGCGTATCACGTCCACATCGCCGTTCTTGTCCGCGCGTATTACTTTATATACCGCATCCTGATTTTTGCCGCTTTGGCTGATGCGCTCCATGCGCTTCTCCACTTTGCTGCGCCGGCGCCCGTTGACGATGACCTGGGGCAGCATCCGGGACTTGCCGCCCGGATCCTTGATGACGGGAACCACCACCAGCTGCTCGTCGGGCGTCAGGCGGATGCCTCCGGGATTGATGTTGAACTCGATAACCATGTTGCCCTTCCCGTCGCTGCGCAACTCCGGCTGTTCGGCGGTGATGTTCAGCGACCCTTTCGGTGCCGCTCCCTGCCCGTGGACAAGGCACGGCAGTAGCGCTGTGAGCGTTGCCCACACGAATAGTTTCCTGATAATCATAAGATTCTTATTTAAGTGGTTCGTATTATTTGAGTATGTATATCAAGGATATGGCAGCCTTCGTCGGGCCGAAGTAGTTCATCTTGTCGCGCGCCTGGAACGCCCCGCATTTCTTGCATAGATAGCGGTCATAGTCCATGTATGCGTATCCCACGCCGACAGAGGCCTCCAGGCTCCACCGGGAGGACAACAGCCATTGGTACCCGTAGCTGATGCCCAGCCCGGCCAGCCATCCCTCGAAGCGGTAGTCCTTCATCCACCGGGAGCCGACCCCGCCCACGTTATAGAAGGCGTAGTGCGTGTGCAGCCCGAAGAAGTGCCCGTTGAAAGGCTCGCACGACCACCAGCGCAGCTCGGGCTGGAAGAGGAAGTGCTTCCACTTGCGGTCATCGCTGAAGGACAGGGGATTGTACACGAGCGGCACGTCGAGCGTCAGCCGCGGGGAAACCCGGAACTCGGCACCGAGGTTAAAACTGCCCACGGCATCGTAGGCGATGTTGCTCTTCAGGGCGAACGAGGGCGTGTGGCGTCGTTCGGCGGTCTGGGCCGGGAGCCAGCCGCAGCAGCAGAGCAGAGAGAGCAGCAACAGCAGGCGGCGCTGCCACGGGAAAGTCAAAAGTTTCGTCTTGCTAATCATCTTTCGTTTCGTTTTTATTGGGTTACTAATTTTTTTCCGGCTCCACAGGCATCCCGTGCAGAACCGGCTGCACGGTCATCCGGCAAAAGGCCTTCCTCATCCGACAACAGGATTGCGGGAAGAAAAAGCAGCGCGCAAAAAAGCGCATTCAGCATCAGGAATCCCCCGCCGGCCAGCACGACAAGCCTTATCAGTATTTTATCCATAAGCCATACTTATATATATTATATCATCACCATACATTATCCTTGTCTGTCAGCTTTGCCGCTTCTCCGTTCCTCCCCGTAATCCTTGAGCGAGACTGCCGCCAGCCGTTCGCGCAGCGAGGAGAGCTCCGCATTGAAAACCGTACAGACGCTGCACGCTTCCGGACTACAGTCGCACCGCAGCTCCGGGATGACCCGGCGGCAGCATTCTACCTTTATCCCGCCTTCGAGCGCCAGCATCACATCGAGCAGGCTCACGCGCTCCGGGTCATCCGCAAGGATGAAACCCGGGTGGCTGCCGCCACGGCGGGAGCGCAGGATACCCGCACGGGAAAGTTGTTGGAGCGAAGGGGTCAGCGCACGCACGTTCATCCCGTAATGCTCCGCAATCTCGGGGGCGGAAAGCCAGACCCCTTCATAATAGCCCCTGACCAGGTAGCGGCAGGCAATCAGCCCATAGCGGGTAGAGTTCAAAAACATAATCCTTTTACCTTGTTATATATTGTTGTCATACCAAATAGCCATTAACATGTATTAGCTGTATTTGAAATGCACGGAAGGAAAAACATGCATGGAATTCAAATATCCGTTTCTTATAAAGAAAGAGACACCGCACCGTTTTTAGCTGTATAACAACACGTTACGAAACCGCACAGGAAGGGATCGTGAAGGAAAGGGTGCGATGGGGCTCAGCGGATGCCCGGCAGAAAAAGTGAATAAATGTTATTTTTAAGGCTGAAACAAGGCATAAAATAGGGGGTAAGTGAAAAATATGTTATATTTGCCACCGGAAACGCCGGAAGGGCGTTAACATTCACGGGCTTTGTCTCTTTCTTTATAAGAAAGGGACAGGCTTTCTTTTTTTTAGGCCCCGCGAACCTTCCTCTCCCCCTGAAAAGCGGCGGATTCGGTACCTTGCTCTTTTGTTTTTGCCTGCCCGGCCTCTCTTTCCGCCGTTTGGAACGCTCGGGCGGGGCGGCGGCGCCTTTTGCATAGGGACGCACCAGGCGGTTGAACATCTCGTCCACTGCCGTATCTACCTGCCCCGAGGAAATACGCGACAGGTAGATGTGGGTGGTGGTGACGGAGGTATGCCCGAGGCACTGCCCTATCAGCTCCACGGAATAGCCGGCTTCGAGCATCAGCGTGGCCCAGGTATGGCGCAGCACGTAGGTGGTGAGCGGGGCGGACAGTCCGGCAAGCTTTCCGATTTCCACCGCATGGCGGTTCACGCGCCGGAGTGCGCTCTGTTCCGACAGGCTTCCCGGCTTTTCCTCTCTGCCGTCTTTCCCCTTGCTTCCGCACCCCTTCTTCTGATGGAGAAAGGGAAACACGTAGGGGGAATCGTCGCGGCAGTGGCGCCGGATGATGGCTTCCGCTTCGGGAGGGATTTCCACGTCGATGAGGATTCCCGTCTTGCTGCGCCGGTAGCGGATATGCCCGTCCCCGCCTATCATCTCGTGCCGCAGGTTCCAGACGTCCTGGAACACCATGCCGCGCATGAAGAGGATGAAGTGCAGCACGTCCAGCGATTCGCGCCGGCTTGCATCCAGCCTTTCCCTCAGCTCCGGGGAAAACAGCCCGGCGAGGGCACCGGCAGGCAGGGCGCGCTTGGAGGTGGGCTGCGTACGGAAGCCGGCGCCGCTGAAGGGATCGCTCCCCTCAGCCCAGGCGAGGCGGTGCCTCTCCCGGTGGCTGCGGCACATGGCGCGCAGGTTGCGCAGGTAGAATTCCGCCGTGCCGGGGGATTCGGGATGCCGGGCCGCAAGCCAACCCACATACTCCTCCACCCACCGGGCGGTGAGGCCGGTGAAGGTGAAATGCCGGAAACTATCGCCCAGATAGGCGGCAAGCTTGTTCATGCTGCTGCGGTAGTTGGCGGCGGTACGGAAGTGTCCGGCTTGTTCTTTCCGCTCGATGCTCTGGTTCAGCACACTTTGGAGGGTGGCTGAGCTGTTCTTTCTTTTCTGTCTGTCCATAATAACCCGAGAAGGTGTTTTTTAATGTTTATTGCTACGAGTTAATCTACGAAAAATCTGACAGAAACAACAGGGATTCACCACGAACTGTTTCGGTTTTCGAAGAAGAAAACCGAAATAATTTCAAAACGGTTCCATCCGGCACCTTATAGCCTGAATGTTGGCAGGACCCGGGGCGCCCTGTCCGGCGGTGTGTCCTGTTGCAGCTTTTCCGGCATAGCTTCTTCCGATATGGTTCTGGCAACGGCTTCCGGCGCCTTCCCTGCAGGAGAGAGTTCCAGCTGTATCTTCCGGTCAAGCGCAGCAAGTTCCGATTTCAGCCCTTTCAGTTCCTCTTCCTTTTTCCACACCTTTCCCGCAATCTCCTGCAACTGCGGTATCTCCTTTTCCAAAACCTCGTTCTTCGCCTTGTACTGGTCGATGATGGAGGGTATCTTCTCCAAAGCATTCAAGAAATTGGTCGCTGCCGCATGGGTATCCGCCATCGCCAGGTGACCGTTGTTGTACTTGTACTTATAGTTGCCCTCAACCACGAAGCGGTTGTCTATGAATTCAAGCCCGTCGCTTACCGACCTCTCGCTGATAACCTTGATGGGGAAGCCGTACAGCTCACCGATTTGCGTGTACAGTCCGCCCGTTGCCGCGTTCTTGGCGATTTCCTGCAAACGCTTCCCGATAACCTTCTCATCGGTGGAATCCAGTCCCTCAATCCTGACAGGATTGAGCCGTTTGCCCTCCTTGTCCGTCTTGGCGGCAGCCAGGAACTTCTCCCAGTCTTCCGTCATGGCATGGATGCAGGCGGTGTTGTTCCTCAGTTCTCCCGTCTTTGATTCCAGCTTGAACTCCGACTCGCGTTTTCCCTTGTTGAATGACTTCCGTTCGCCTTCCAGCGAGGCGATCCGCTTTTCCAGCTTCGCCTTGTCGAGCAAATCCGTATTGCCGGAAAGGATAGCCATATACTCCGAGAAGTTCATGCCCGACTTCTCGTCCATCGCACCCTCGTCAATGGTACGCGCACCCATCGCACCGCTTTTAAGCTGCGAGATGAACGTCTGCTTGCAGTGCAGCAGGTTGAACTTGTAGGAGTCCAATGATTTCTCCACCGCATAAATCACCACATCCACCTTGTTGCCGGCGTATAGCTTGGCAATCTCATTGCCGGCACGTACCCCTCTGCCGTTGCGTTGTTCCAAATCACTCGGTCTCCAGGGCGTATCCAGATGATGGATAGCCACGCACCGTTTCTGTGCGTTTACGCCCGTGCCGAGCATGGAGGTGGAGCCGAACAGCACACGTACCGTCCCGGCGTTCATCGCGTCAATCACCGCCTTGCGTGCCTTCTCGCTCTTGCACTCCTGGATGAAGCGGACCTCATGGGCCGGTATGCCGTAATCCTCCGACAGCTTGCGCTTGATTTCCGAATAGACATTCCAGTTCTCGCCCGGCTGGTACGTGCCGAGGTCCGAGAACACGAACTGCGTGCCCTTCTGCGCTTCATACTTGTGGTAATACTTCGCAATCGTCCCGGCACAGTGGCTCGCCTTGTTGTCCGGGTGGTCCTCGTATGCCGGGTCCACCATGCGCATATCGAGCGCCATCTTCCGGGCATAGTCCGTTGCGATGAGCATCTTCGCCTTCTCTTCCGTTTCGGAGAGCGGCGGCCTGCCGAGCAGCGTGGCGTCGCCCGTCTGGGCGAACTTCATCAGCCGTCCGATGAAGTCCTCCTGGTCCGGTGTCGGCGGTATGTGGTGCAGTATCTCGTTCTTGTCCGGACGGTCCACACCCACATCCTCAGCCGTGCGGTAGTCGGTAATCTCATTGTAGAAGGCGGCAAGTTCCGGCACCTTGATAAAGTAGCGGAAACGCTCCTTCTGCACGATGTTGTTCGTCACGTTGAACTCGAAATCCGTCGTCTTCCTGGCGAATATCGCCGCCCAAGCGTCAAAACAGCGGATGTCCTGCCGTTCCAGCTCCTTCGGGCGCAGGTACTTGAACAGCAGGTACAGCTCCGTCAGCGAGTTGGAAATGGTCGTGCCCGAAAGGAATGTGGCCCCCAAATCCTTTCCTGTGCGCTCCTGTATGGTGCGTATGGCAAAGAGCATGTTGAGCGCCTTCTGGCTCCCTTCCGAATTTCCAAGTCCCGCCACACGGTCATGGCGCGTATTGAAAGTCAGGTTCTTGAACTGGTGGCTCTCGTCTATAAAGATGTGGTCGATGCCCATCTGCCTGAAATCCACCACGTCATCCGTGCGTGAACGGATGTCGTGCTCTATCTTCTCCAGCTTTGCCGTCAGGTTGAACTTGCGCTTTTCCAATCCTTTCAGCATACCGCGTGAGATGTCCTTTCCCTGCTGACGCAGCACGTCGAGGTTTTCCTCCACCGTGTCCAGCTCTTCCTGCAAGATGCGCTGCTGCAACTCCGGCGACTGAGGTATCTTGCCGAACTGGTCGTGCGACATGATGACACAGTCGTAGTCGTTGTTCTTGATGTTGTTAAAGAAGCGCACACGGTTGGCTGCCGAGAAATCCTTTTCCGAGGCATAGAGTATCCTCGCGTTCGGATAGGCAGCCTGGTAAGTGGCGGCAATTTCCGCCACGTTCGCCTTCAACCCGATAATCATCGGCTTGTGCACCATACCCAGACGCTTCATTTCATGCGCCGCCATGCACATGATGAGCGTCTTGCCGGTCCCGACCTGGTGGTCGCATATCCCACCGCCGTTCTGTTTCAGCATCCAGACACAATCCTTCTGCGAGGGGTAGATGCTCTTCACCCCACGGCTTGCGAGCCCCTTCAGGTTGAGGTCGGGAAAGGTCTGGTGCGAACCGTCATATTTCGGACGCACATAGCAGTTGAACTTTCGGTTGTACATTGTGGTCAGCCGCTCCTTGAACTGCGGCGACTGTTCTTCCAGCCATTCGGAGAAGCCGTTTCGTATCTCGTCAATCTTCGCGTTGGCAAGCTGTATGCCCTCGCTGTCACGCACCTTGATGTCGTTGCCATGCTCGTCCTTCTGTCCCGTCGGCTTCATCATGTCCGGGCAGGTGTTGTGCAGGGCGTGCTTGAGAAGGTGCATACCGTCATAGTGCCGGTAGTGCCCCTTGACAAGAAACTCGTCCGTAATCTTCATGCTCCTGTATCCGCAGGAAACGGAAAACTCGTCCAGGCTGGTGGAGTAGCCGATCCGCACGTCCGTCTCATACAAATGGCTCATGTAGGCGGAATACACGCCTGTGGGAATCCAGCGCTCACCGAAGTTGAAGTCCAAATCCTCGAAAGTGATGCGTGGCGGTTCGGCTTCTTTCAGAGCCTCCAACGCCTGCTTCACTTCCGGCATACGCTCATTTTCGGGATTCTCGCCCATCCATGCCTCGATGCGCTCCGCCTTTTCTATCACGTTCCCGGCTATGAAACGGTCCTTGATTTCGTAACCGTCCGCCAACGGGTTGAAATAGATGCGGTCTTTCAGGGCGGTGAGCAGTTTCTCCTCCGTCCCGTCGGTAATGGTGCGCATATACTCCAGATTGACACCGCCGTATTTGTTGAGAGAGGCGGACAGGGCTTCTTCGGGCGAGCCTGCATGGATGTCAGTTTCCACCGAAAAGGAAACGGGATGCTCAAAGATGTCCGCCTTGACGAATTTCCCTTCTTCGGCACGCTCCAACGAGAGTATGTCACGTCCGCCGGCATCCATCATCACTAATTTCACGTTCTGCCCGGCATTGAGATTGCCGTAACGCATGACGAACTCATCATAACAGGTATTCAGATGTTCCCGCCACGGAACATTTTCCTCGCGCCGTAGCGATTCATAACGGTACAACCGTTCGTATGCGTCACGGAGCGAGACATACAGCAGCGCTTTCTCCTTCTGATAACCGGTCAGTCCGAGCGGCTGGAATGTCGCACCGTAAGGCGTGATGTCCTTGAGATAACCGATGTTGTCACGTGCCCTGTCTGCCACCAATGACCCCTCACGCAGGTGCATCTCCGGCGTGCGGTGGTATGGGCGTGGCGACAAGTCAGGTGCCTTTTCCGCTTCCGGTTCGGAAAACAGCGTGGAAGCAGCCACGGGAGTCTCTTGTGCCGGTTCGGACTGCCGGACTGCCTCTTTGGGAGTTTCTACCTCTTTCTGTTGTCCCTCTCCATGCCGTGCCGCCACCTGCCGAAGTTCCGCCCGTCGTTCGGGCGTGAGGTCCATCATCATTTCATAGAAACCGTTGATGGGCGGATTGTCCTCCCAGTTGATGGCTGCATACACATCTTCCGGATTGCCTTGTCCGATGGCATTCCCTTGTTTTGCTTCCTTGTTTTCCGGTACGGGGGAAGCGATGGCTGGTGGCGATGGCACGGCTTTCGGTGTGCTTTGCACCTTCGGCTGAATTGGCGCACTCTTTTTCGCACCCGCCTTTTTCGCCGTTTTGTCCGGTGCCTTTTTCTTTTTGCCCGTAACAGCCTGCTTCCGTTCCGCTTCGGTAAATCCCCAAAGGTCGAACAGGTCAAGCTGCACACCGGCTGAAATATCCGGTTGGTGCGGTTCTGTCTCCGGCTTTTCTTCCGTGAGCATTACAGTCGCGGCTGTCGGGGCGGGTGACACTTCCTCTGCCGTACTTTTACCCTGTACCGGATGCAGGCTGTATTTCTCATACAGTCCCTTATCCAGTTGTTGCAGTTCTATTTTCAGATGCTCCCGAAGGTCTTCTGCCAGTTGGGTGGTATCACCCCGGTGTATATACCTGTAGGCAGGCTTCCCGTAAGGGTCGGTACCTTTGATTATATCCGTGTTGGAAGGCAGGCTTATGCTGTTGGCGTATGCGTTTACCGAAGTGCCGATAGGTGTCTTTTCGGTCTGCACGAACAATTTTTCATTATAGTACAGTTCCCCGTTCTTGTGGCTGTTCTTTTGCAGGAGAATCAGGTCGCTGCCCACTTCCGTGTTCGCGTTCTCCGTGAACAGGTTGTTCGGCAGGCGGGCTACACCCACCAGGTTGGCATGACGCATCATGTACTCGCGTATGGGCGTGTTGGACGGGGCATCCAGCACCCCCTGCGAGGTGATGAACGCCACGATGCCGCCTTCACGCACCGTATCGAGGCTTTTCAGGAAGAAGTAATTGTGTACCGTCTTCGCCGCCGAACGCCTTGCGGTGTCCTTGCTGCCCGAAAACTCAGGGTCGAACACGGCCACGTCACCGAACGGGATGTTGGAGATTGCCAGGTCAAAATAGTTGTTGAAGGGCTTCTCTATCTTCTCGAAACCCTGTATCCTCACCTTATGGTCGGGGTGCAGGTGTTTCAGGATCTTGCCCGTGAGCAGGTCTTTCTCGAACGCCATCACGTCGGCATCCGGGCGGTTGTCCAGCACCGCATCCACAAAGGCGCCCACGCCTGCCGACGGCTCCAGCACCCGGTCAGGACGTATGCCGTGCTCGTGCAGCACGTCCGCGATGGTGCCGGTTATCTCCGCAGGGGTGTAGAAAGCGGTGAGGACGGAGCCTTTCAGACTGTCCATATACCGCTTGTATTGGTTATCGTCACTACTGTTCTCCCGGATGAGCCTGTGCAGCTCCACCGTGGGGGCAAAAAGTTCGAGGTCCGATTTCGCCCAATGGACGGCGTCCGTCAGTTCCTTTGCGGGATTGAGGATGAATTTCAATCCCCCGAAACCGCAGAACCTTTCCAGAAGCAGGCGCTCGCGTGCCGTGGGCGTGCGCCGTTCCCTGTCAAGGATGAATGCCGTCCGTAAAGCCTCGATGTTGTCCCTTAGCTTCTGCTTGCGGTTAAACGCCATACGCCTCGATATAAAGGACCACGGCTCCGGTCAGTTCGGTATAAAGCAGATCATACTCAGGCGAGAGGGCGAAGTGGTCGTCCGAAAGGTCATGGGTGGAAAAGACATGGCCGACACGCGGCAGCAGCCTTGCCACGAACGCCCCGCGCTCCGTTTCCGGCACCTCACCGGCGAACTCGTTCTCCACGACTTCATGCAGGAGGTTGTACCGGGAATAGTGGAGCCCTTGTAACAGCTCCGCCATCGCCAGCTCCTGCGCGCCGTCGGCGGGATAGCCTTCCAGTCTGGCACGCTCGTAGGTTTCTGCGGCACTGTCGGCACGTCCCTTTATGAATGCCGCGTCGTTTGCCTGTTCAAACTTGTTCTCCTTGAGGTAATTCAGCAGGTACAGCCCGTAATAGGACAGTTCGGTCTGCTCTTTCTTGTTCTTCTTGTTCATATATTCTTGGATTTAGTGGATGAATAAAAACGGGATGAGTAATAAAGAGGAAAAGGTAATAGGAAGTAAAAAGCACTCCGGGTATCCCTCCCGAAGTGCCACCACTAAATCCATTGTAAAAACAGTATTCTTGAACAAGAAAACAGAATGACAATGAACCAGTGGCGAAGGTACTGATTATTTCCCTCTTTTTACATGGCTACCGCGACTTTTATTCGCAGGACCGCCCTTTTTCGTTTCGGGGAACACGAACGTGGTGTTGTAGTCCGCATCAAAAGCGACAACCGCATCGAAACTCTTGCCCTGCTTGCTTTTGAAGCCTTTCAGGACTTTCGTCTTTCCGGTGGTCAGCAGTTCCCTGATTTCATCATCGGACAGATTGCGGCTTGCCTTCAGACGGAACACGGGCAGGCCGCAATCCGCATTGTCGCAACGTACCACCTTCCCATAGAACTGCATCCTGCCCGTGCCGCACTTGGGGCAGGCACAGCCGGAGTCCTTATGCCCGAACAGCTTGTCGCATGACAGCAGTTCCGAGGTGATTTCAGTGGTGTAACCCTCAATCTCATGCCGGAATACTTCGGCGGACACCTCTCCACGCTCGATACGGGCAAGCTCCTTTTCCCATTCTCCCGTCATGCCGACGTCTGCGATACGCATCGTCTTGACAACGGAATAGAGTGCCAGACCTTTCTCCGTGGGCACGAGCGATTTCTTGCAGCGGGTCATGTACTCACGGGCAAAGAGCGTCTCGATGATGGAGGCGCGGGTGGCGGGTGTGCCGATACCGCACTCCTTCAATGCCTGGCTCAGTTCCTCGTCCCCGATGTTCCTGCCTGCGGTCTCCATCGCCGCGAGCAGGGTGGCTTCGGTGTGCAGGGGCTTCGGCTTGGTCCTGCCTTCCGTGACGGAGGAAGCCTTGACCGCCAATATATCGCCCTCTTTCCAGTCGGGCAGTACCGTTTCCGGTTCCGGCTCCTCTTTTTCAGCAGCATTGTACACGGCACGCCATCCGGCCTGTCTGATGATACAGCCTTTTGCCGTGAACTCCACGCCGCCGCACTCAGCCGTAACCGTGGTCACGTCCTTGACGCATTTCTCCGAGAATGCCTCGATCATGCGCCCGGCTATCATGTGGTAGATTATCGCGTCGTCTTTGGAGAGGAACAGCGGCTTTTCGCCCGTAACAAGCAGGGCGTGGTGGTCGGTCACCTTGCTGTCGTCCACGCTCCGGCGGGTAGGCTTCGTGCCACCGGAAACCTTGCCCGCCCATTCGGGCAGGGAGCCGGCAAAGGCGAGCAGCTTCGGTATCTCCGCGAACACGTCTTCGGGAATGTAGCGGCTGCCGGTACGGGGATAGGTCACGAGCTTCTTCTCGTAGAGCTTCTGGACGATGTCGAGTGTCTGCTCCGCAGTGAACCCGTGCCTGGTGTTGGCATCCTTCTGGATGGAAGTAAGGTCATACAGAAGCGGGGTGTCCTCCGTCTTCTCCTTGCGCTCGACTTTGATTATGGTAGCGGAACCGGCAGCCTTTACCTTGTTATACAGCTCGGTTGCCACGCCTTTCTCTTTCCACTTCTCTACGGAGGAGAACCTGACGGTTTCACCGGCACCGCGTCCGTCCGTGGCAAGATGCAGCCCGAAAAAGGTTTCGGGAGTGAAACGGCTGTGCTCGTAGTAGCGTTCGCATACCATTGCCAGCGTGGGTGTCTGCACACGTCCTACGGAATAGGTGCCACGCCCGGCGGCGATGCTCAGCGCGGATGTTCCATTGATACCGACGAGCCAGTCACATTCACTCCGGGCTTTGGCAGCCAGATAGAGGTTGTCGTATTCCCGTCCGTCTTTCAGGCTTTTCAGCCCCTCACGGATAGCCTTGTCCGTGAGCGAGCTTATCCACAACCGCACGAAAGGCGTGGTGCAGCCGGTGTAGTGGTATAGGTAGCGGAAGATCAGTTCCCCCTCGCGGCCCGCATCGGTTGCCACGATAATCTGTTCGCTCTCCTTGAACAGCCCGGCGATGACTTTTATCTGTGCGGCCACGCCGCTGTCCGGCTTGCAGCCTTTCTCCGTCCTGACCTGACGGGGTATGAGGGTGAAGGTTTCGGGAAGGATGGGCAGGCTGTCACGGACAAAGCCGCGTATGCCGTAGCCGTCGGGCATGGCAAGTTGGACAAGGTGCCCGAACGCCCATGTCACGGCATAGCCGCCTCCCTGGAAATACCCTTCCTCTCTCTTTGTCGCGCCCACGATACGTGCCAGCTCACGGGCTACCGATGGTTTTTCTGCGATGATTGTTTTCATTCTGTCTTACTGTTTAAATGATTTTTTGGATGATTATTTTGGATTTAGTGGCGGCACTCCGGTCAGACCCTCATACCCTTGCTTTTCTTTTGCGGCTTCTCCTGCTGCTGTCTTTGGGCATCGTCCTTCGGGGCTGTCTGTCCTTTCTGCAACGGGTCTTTCAGGTTTTTGGTAGCCTCGTTGGTCTTTCCCTCGTTATTGACAGCCACCTGTGTGCGGCTTTCGTTCGCCGGGGCGACCTGCTGCGCCGTGTCGGGATTCGTATCGTAACGTAGCGGACGTTCCCTCTCCGGACTGAACTTGATGTACATGAGGGCGTGGAAACCTTTCTTGTCGGTCACGTTTTCCAGCCTGACTGCCTTACCCGCCACATAGTCGGCTTTCTGCTGTTCGGTGAACTTCACGTCGCTCCACTTGCTGATGGAACGGATGCTGCCGTCCTCGTTCACCCACGTGTTGCGGCGCGTCTTGCCGTCCTCCTGCTTTTCTCCTTGTGCGGTCTTTTGCTCTTCCTTGTTCTCCTGCGCCTGCTCTTTCTTCACGGAACGGGTGGTTCCCGGCACGAACTCCGGTCCGCGCTTCTCCACGTTGGCTTGCAGGGTGGTGATGAACTCGCGGCCATCGCTGAACACGATGTGCTTGTCCTTCACGGGCAGTCCGGCACGGAGCATGGCCTGTTCCTGCGGGGTAATCTCCGTTTCCCCGATTTTGCTCTGGACACGGATTTTGTTTGCCGCCAGGTCGGTAAGCTCGTTCGTCTTGCGGTCTATGCTGATAATGGAGGGGATGATTTCCCCCGTTTCTTTATCAACCAGGTCCACAACCCTTCCCATGTTCCCTGTCTCACGAAGGCTCTTCTTGTCCTCGGCGCTAAACTTGTGTCCCTTGTACTCGTCCAGCTTCTGTTCCTTGCGGATGAAGTGGGGCACGAGCCCCACGCTGCCGTCCTCATTCCTGCGGAAAGAGAGCCGGGCGTCCAGCTCGAAAGACTCGCCGCCGAAGGTAGGCGTCACTTTCACCAGGTCGGACTTGCCGTAGTGGAGCATCTTGGTGAGGTCGCCCGACTTGTCGAGGTCTTCACGCCTTACTCCCCATTTCTTTTCCAGCTCCTGCCAGTTGATTTTACCCTCGTCGATGGGCTGGTAGCCTTTCTTACTCTGCGACTGTTCCTGCGCGTTCTCCTGTTTCTCTTCCATGTTCCCTTTCTTTTGTTGCTCCGCATCCGTTTTCCGCTCCTGCGCCGCCTGCCGTTCGTACTCGGAAGTGTCGAACAGATGGGCGGAGAGCACGTCCTTGTTCACGACGGGGTTTTTAAGCAGCTCCTTCATCACGTCCAGCAGCTGGTCCACCTGGTCTGCCGCGATGCGGTAGAAGCCGAAGCGGGTGGGCTCCTTGCATTGCCGGAAGAAGTTCTTGAAGAAGTTGTCAAGCATGTCGCCATGCTTGTCGAACAGTAGGAAAGCCTGTGAGTTTTCCACTTTCGCGGGTGTCCTTTTGGGTGAGCCGTCCGCGTTCAGTCCGGCTACCACGCTGATTTCGCCCGTCTTCTCGTCACGGACGATCAGCACATCCTTTTCGTCTTTTTTCTTTGCCATTCGAATAATGTTTAATGGGTTATTTGTTTAAGAAATTATGGATACGAGCCTTGTAGAACTCGACATCTTCTTTCTGGAAGTCCTTCACGTGTTCGGAAAGGAAATTCAGCACGTCCGCCTCGCTGTAATAGGTCTTCTTCCCCAATACCTTGAAGGAGAGCGCACCTTTGCTGCGGTAGCGTTGCAGGGAACGCTTGCTGATCTGGAGCAGCATGCACAGGTCCTGGTTGTCGAAAAGCCTCACGCTCTCGGAAAGGGGAGGTTCCTTCTCTTGCGCCTTCATGGAGAGCAGCAGCTCGTCCTGGCGGTCAAGCCGTTCGAGGACTTTTTGCATCCAGCTCTCAAAATTCTGTCTGGTAAGCAGTTCCATGACCTATTTCCTCCTTCCGTTTGTTTTTCCGTTGCTTCCCGTGCGGAGCGCATGGTTCCGGCTGATGCCGTCCAGTGTGCCGTTTTCTTCCGTCACCGTGTGCTCCGTGATGAAGCGGTCTATCTCCGAGAGACGGTACATGCATTTTCCGCCGAGCGTGGTGTACCGGATGCGGCGCCCGTCGCGCATCCGTTGCAGGGTACGCCTGCTGATGCCCAGTATCCGGGCGGCCTCGGCTGAATCGACCTGCCTGTCCGGAAGACCGGCCTTCTTGTCCTCACTTTTGCGGATGTGGCTTGCTATCTCCGCTATCTGTTCCGTCAACGCCATGTATGCGGAACTTTCCATTGTTATCACTTCCATACGCAGTATTTTTTTGTTTCTGCGGCAAAGTTCGGCAATAGCCAAAGGGGGATTTAACAACTCACTACGTGACTCACGTAAGATTTTCTGGAAATTGTCTCCGCTATCCGGACAACCGGGGCAACAAGCTGCCAGTCAGCAGACAACTGCACATAAATGCCATATGGTATATTATTTTTGCGTGAGCTCCGGAAGGTCTGACAAGAATGTCGCTATCGGAGCTGAATTGTGTAATAATCAAATATTCAAATGAAATATGGAAATAATAAGTATTGAGAAGAAGACTTTTGAAGAAATGGTTTCAAGATTTGACGAGCTTGTAACCAGGGCCGGGGCATTGTGCCCGAAAGACAATGACAAGAAGATGAGCGGATGGATGGACAGCCAGGATGTCTGTCTGCTCCTGAACATAAGTCCGCGGACCTTACAGACATTACGGGATAACGGACGGTTGGCTTATTCGCAGATAAACCACAAGACATATTATCTCCCGGAAGATGTTGAACGTGTTCTTGCGGTTGTGGAAAAGAAAAAAGAGTCAATGACAATTAAAGAATAGAATACCTATGGATAACAGACTGATGACAAGGGAAAGCGAATGGGTTGCCTATTTTATAGACAATACGGAGCAGATTGTTGCGAAAATGGAACAGATGAAAAGGGAATATCGTCCGGTATTGGGAGGTGAACATTTTCTGACGGACAAAGAGGTGGCGGAACGGCTGAAAATCAGCCGGCGTACCTTGCAGGAGTATCGGAATGAAGGACGTATTGCATACATCCGGCTTGGAGGGAAAATTATATATAAGGAAAGTGATATTGAGCGGTTGCTCAAAGCCGGCTATCATGAGGCTTATTATACGGATGACTTTTAAGGATATATAAGGAGGGGCATATACATTGTCTGACGGATGTATATGCCCCTCAAGTGTAATAACTCCGGAAGCTATGCTTGGCAAAGATTCAAGAAAATAGCATTTTTTCCTTACGTCCTGTCATATAGAGCAACAGGCAATCGGTATTTTTATTGTCCGGATGCAGAACTCTCATCAAATGTTGTCTAAAATACAGACTTTCCCGGCTGCGTAATCGGAATGCGATGCTTATTACCATTTCAAGGGAATAGACATCCATGCTTGTCCGGTCATCATTGCTTATACATCGCATCGTCTCCCGTTCACTCGCCTCATGGGATTTGTAGATGAAGCGAATAGCCTTACGGATGTCCGAACAATACACACCGAACAAATCCGCTATCTCAGGTTGGGTCATCCATACGGGTATGGCAGGCATGAAAACCGTTCCCGTATCACTAATGGTTATTATTCCTCTTTCCATAATCTTCTATGCCTGTCTTTTAGAAAAATTTCTTTCCACGTTTCCCATGTCACGCAGGATGGAGGTATCCAGTACTTTGGCATAGTGCTGGGTCATACGGATATTGGAGTGCCCCAGAATTTTTGCCACATTCGCCATGCTTACCTCATTCGCCAAAAATACAACAGTGGCCGCAGTATGGCGGGCCACGTGGGTCGTCAGCCGTTTCTGTATTCCGCAAATATCGGCTATTTCCTTCAGGTAAGCATTCATCTTTTGGTTGCTCGGTACAGGCAGGAGTACATTTTTGGCTATGCAATCCGGTTGGTTGGAATACTTGTCTATCAACTTGCGGGCAGGGGATATGACGGGGATGTTACACATCTGCTTTGTCTTTTGGCGGGCTTTCCGAATCCACAGGTTACCCTCATTATCCTTTACAAGATGCTCCTTGCTAAGTTGCTGGACATCCGCAAAAGCCATGCCGGTCAGGCAGCAGAAAGCAAAGACATCCCGTACCTGCTCCAACCGTTTGATGTCGAAATCCTTATCCATCAGCCTGTCGAGCTCTTCTTTGGAAAGAAATTCCACATTAACCTCATCAATCCTGAAATGGATGCCATAGAACGGGTCCTTCTTTATCCATTCGTTAGCCAATGCGATACGTATCACTTTTTTCAGGTTCTTCAGGTGTTTCAACGCGGAGTTGTTCTGACACCCAATGGAAGTCTTCAGCCAATACTCGAAATCACGGATGAACTGCCCGTCCAGCTCATTCAGATAGAGATCATCCTTATGATAACGGAAACGGATAAACTCCCTCAGCCTGTTTATGGAGGTTTCAAATTTTGTTACGGTTGATTCGGTATATTCCTTGCCGATTAGGGCACGGCACTTTTTATTATGGTCCGCATAGACCTCCAGAAGGGTATATTGCACCTTGTCCCTTCCGTAATACCTGTCACGGATAATGTCTGCCGTAACAACCTTGTTATCTATCTCCAGTTCCCGGTGTATCTGCAATACCCTGGCACGGACTGAATTTATGTAGTGGTTAAGTTCCTGCGAGCTGCGGTCTTTTCCTTTGGAACATTCTTTTGACTGGTTCCAGAGTTCCACCGGCACACTGCGCTTGATCACAATCTCCGCTTTCCGCTTGTCAACGGTGATACGCATACAGACGGGAGCCTCCCCGTTTTTCAGCAGCGTCTGTCGCTTGATGTAAAACAACACACTCAGTGTACTACGTCTTTTTTCAACTCCCATACTTCTTGTATTTTTAGTGGTACAAAGTTAAATCGTATTGTTCCAAATCAGACTATGCAAAATATTGAGAATCAGCGAAAACAGAACTAAATCGTTGGACTTTTTTCGGCTCCGAAAAGTCCAACGGATAAGCCAGTGCTAACTGCGTTATTCCGCGGCTTTTGGGTGTAGTTTTGGACAAAAAGAAAAGCCCTAAAGTATTGAACTTCAGGACTTTTCTTTATTTTGCTTCATAAGAAAGCGGTGCGTACGGGACTCGAACCCGTGACCCCATGCGTGACAGGCATGTATTCTAACCAACTGAACTAACGCACCAGAATTTCATTTCTTAATTGCTGTCTCTCTCGATTGCAAAGGTAGCTGTTTTTTTTATATCTGCAATAGCTGAGAAAGATTTTTTTCATCTTTCTCATTCATTTGTTGATTATAAGTAGATTATATCTATCTTTGTGACACAATTTATAAAGCAACAAAAAGAAACATGAAAGATACACCTATCAAACGGCATCTAATTGATGAAACTATCGAAGAATTTCAAATTACAGATTTCTCAAAAGCAACCATTCGTGAAGTAAAAGCCATAGCAGCTAAAGCAGAAACAGCATCCGGAGTCGAATTTATAAAAATGGAAATGGGCGTACCGGGTCTCCCCCCTTCTACTGTAGGAGTAAAAGCCGAGATAGAAGCATTGCAAAATGGAATAGCCAGTTTGTATCCCGATATTAATGGACTACCAGAACTAAAATCGGAAGCCTCCAAATTTATAAAAGCATTTATCGATATAGATCTCAAACCGGAAGGTTGCGTACCTGTCACGGGATCCATGCAAGGTACTTTCGCATCTTTCCTTACTTGCAGTCAATGTGATGAAAAAAAAGATACTATTCTGTTCATAGATCCTGGCTTTCCGGTCCAAAAGCAGCAATTGGTGGTCATGGGACAGAAGTACGAGACATTTGATGTATACGATTATCGGGGAGACAAATTAAAAGAAAAACTTGAGAGCTACCTGAAAAAAGGAAATATTTCAGCTGTTATATACTCAAATCCGAATAACCCCAGCTGGATCTGTTTAAAAGATGAAGAACTGAAGATCATCGGTGAACTAGCCACCCAATATGATGTAATCGTACTTGAAGATTTAGCTTATTTTGCCATGGACTTCCGCCAAGATCTGAGTACTCCGTATCATGCACCTTATCAGCCTTCGGTGGCACACTATACAGATAATTATATTTTGCTTATATCCGGTTCCAAAGCCTTCAGTTATGCAGGCCAACGTATTGGTGTCAGCTGTATTTCTGATAAATTATACCATCGCCATTATCCCGGATTCGATAAACGCTACGGAGGTGGTACTTTTGGCACTGTATTTATCCATCGTGTGCTTTATGCCCTCTCTTCAGGGACGAGCCATTCGGCACAATTCGCCATGGCAGCTATGCTGAAAGCAGCGAACGAAGGTAAATACAATTTCCTGAACGAAGTGAGGATATATGGTGAACGCGCCCGTAAATTGAAAGAAATATTCTTGCGTTACGGATTCCATCTGGTATACGACAAAGATCTTGAAGATCCTGTTGCCGACGGTTTCTATTTCACCATAGGCTATCCGGGAATGACAAGTGGAGAGCTGGCAAAAGAGTTGATGTATTATGGGGTCAGTGCAATTTCCTTGGTTACTACAGGTAGCCAACAACAGGGACTACGTGCATGCACTTCCTTTATCAAAGAGCACCAATATGCTCAACTGGATGAAAGAATGAAGTTATTTGCCGAAAATCATCCTATATCTTAAAAAGAGCACACTAAATCGAAAAAAAGAGGAATATTGTTTGTTCGTGTAAAATAAATCTTTAAATTAGGGGCATGAACATCAATACTGACATATTTAAGATACAATCGAATAATGTAATGCCGTCGAGAGGAAAGATTCTGATATCAGAGCCTTTCCTCCACGATGTAACTTTCGGAAGGTCAGTAGTATTGCTTGTTGATCATACTGAAGAAGGAAGTATGGGATTGATTATAAATAAACCACTCCCATTGATGCTCAATGATATCATTAAAGAATTTAAATATATAGAAGATATTCCGTTACACAAAGGAGGTCCTATCGGAACTGACACTTTGTTTTATCTGCATACTTTACACGAAATACCCGGAACCCTTCCGATCAACAATGGATTATATCTCAACGGAGATTTCGATGCTATCAAGAAATACATTTTACAAGGAAACCCTATAAAAGGAAAGATACGCTTTTTCCTCGGATATTCCGGCTGGGAATGCGAACAACTGATTCAGGAAATAAAGGAGAATACCTGGATTATTTCAAAAGAAGAAAATACCTATTTAATGAATGAAGATATAAAAGGTATGTGGAAGGAAGCCTTAGGGAAATTGGGCAGCAAGTATGAAACCTGGTCCCGCTTCCCGCAAGTTCCTTCTTTAAATTAAGATCATCGTTTGGGATTCATACATTGCACAAGCACGGCATCTTTATAACCTTCGTGTGTTAACAGCCATTCTTTCAATACTCCACATTGGGTAAATCCACAAGAATTGAACAATCGCAAACTGGGTTCATTATCCACAGCTATATGGGCATACAATTGTTTTATAAATAAAAAGTTGAAAGCATATTCACAAAGCAGTTTCAATGCATCGGAAGCATACCCCTCCTGTCTATAATTGCTGTGAACGGCAATTCCGACTGCCCCTCTTGAATGTAAAGGTACAAAATCAGTTATATCGACCGTACCCAAAGTACAATTATCTTTCCGACGCATAATCATCAGCCGCAACTGTTTATCGGCAAACATGTCACTTTGCGATCCTTCAATATACTGTTTGAGTACAAAACGCGAATAGGGAACTGTAAAACTACTGATATCCCACATAGAAGGATCATTTTCCATTTCGTACATAAGATCCAAATCCTCCGGTTCCACTGCACGGAGATATATTCGCTCGTTGGCTAAGAAAGATTGCTTCATCATTTATTCTTTATCGATATGCAGTTCGGCACGCAATCTTTTTTCTCCCGGAAGACAGAAAAAAGAGGCTGTCAGTCCTATAAGTGCACATAACGCACCTGTACTACTAAGTGTAAAGTAGTAACCGGCCAGATTAAACACCACTACAAATTCCAGTAACGCCAGCCGAACAGCCCCCCAAAGCATATAACGGCTCAAGGCCACCGGAAACGTCAGCTGATCTATTTTCTTTGTCAGAACAAAACTAAATAGTTTAAGAGAAAGAGGTATACAGACGGCAGTCATCAAAATACCTACTGTTTCGAAAACATAAACAGCCCGTACATTGTCTGCTTTTATTCCTACAGGCAACACGCCGGCTTCTCCCAATAGCACCAACAATAACGGAATAATCCAAAAAGAAATATACTGTACCTTCTGGCTTTTCACAATGCGTTTTATTTGCTCTTCCATTTATATATAATGATTATCAGTTAATGGTAAGTTTCCTTTTAAACGGTTCCGGTAAAAGTCGTACGGTTCACAATACTTCTACCCAACGTTATCTCGTCTGTGTATTCCAGCTCGTCACCAATGGATACTCCACGGGCAAGTACGCTCAATTTGACACCCATTTTCTCAAGTTTACGGTAAATATAAAAATTCGTGGTATCCCCTTCCATGGTTGTGCTTAGAGCAAGAATCACTTCATTTATTCCCCCTTCGGCTACCCGGCGCACCAGACTTTCTATCTGCAGATCGCCCGGTCCTACCCCATCCATCGGTGAAATCACTCCCCCCAAAACATGGTACAACCCACGATATTGTTGAGTGGCCTCTACGGCCATCACATCCCGTATATTCTCCACTACGCAGACCATAGACGCGTCCCGCTGCGGATTTGCACAAATCTGACAAGTTTCCGTATCAGATATATTATGACACACCTTGCAATATTTCACCTCATGCTTTAAAGTTATAATAGAACTTCCGAAAGCTTCCACCACAGAGGTATCCTGACGCAACAGGTGAAGCACCAGTCTCATAGCTGTTTTCCGTCCGATACCCGGCAATTTAGAAAACTCTCCGACGGCCTTTTCAAGTAACGTCGATGGATATTGTTGATTCATGTACAAACAAGTATATCTATTTAATTATCAATAAAGTATATACCAGTATAAAAAGTTGTAAACCTATTATAGAAAGGACTCCAACCCCATAAAGCCACTGTATACTTTATGGAGTACAAAGATACGCATATTTTATAAATGGCAAATCAGCTGTTAATAAAATAGGCTATTTATCGGTCATCTTGTTCATTGCTCCTGCTACAACAATACAGTCGTCTCTTGATTGTTGAACAATCAAGTCTACATTTTTGTTATTATAGCTAAAAAACTAAATTTATGGACTTAAAAAAGACAACTTTCTACTTATTTACGCTCTTTAGTTTGATGTTAATTTCCTGTAGCAACGATGATGAAAACAAAAATGATGCGCAGGTAACAGTTACTGTAGTCAGTGCTGATGGCAAACCTCTGCCCAACGAAATTGTGCAAATGTTCGATGAAAAGACTTATGAAGAGTTCAAAAAAGACAATCGAACAACTCCTACGGCATATGCATTAACTAACTCCACCGGAGTTGCCACTTTCATTTTTACTTATGATAAGTGGTTCGAATCAAACAAAGACCGATTTTTCACTTTCGCTGTCCAATATGGCAGTGGTACAGAAAATTATGAAATATGGTCTGCAGGACGTACCGTACGCCCAGGTTCAGTTACACAAATCGAGTTGAAACTTAAGCCTTTATAAACGAAAAACGGTTTTATAAGCAAATCGCGGGTCATGCCCCCACAGAGTGACTTATAAAACCGCCTTTTTGATTTTATCTTCAGTAGATTCCCTTTTCTACAGGTATCGCACAACTCAGGATAGAAACCATATTTCTTAACCAGTTCTTGAAACTTATTATGCTCCTCCGATTTATAACTATTCCGAAATGAGCTGAATTCCGGTTCAATCGCCCTCTTGGGTATTCCTTCATAAGTTCTAAGAAAGAAAATAAAATATATCTTATCCCTCAAAAAATAAAACGATGCAAAATATCATTATTACATTTATTGCCTTTTTTGTACTCAGATTACTTTCCTTATCCTACTCCATTCGTAACGAGAAACGTCTTCTGAAAAGTGGAGCGGTACAATATGGTAAAGTTAATTCGCTATTACTGACATTAGCACATATCGTCTACTATTTTTCGGCCCTCTATGAAGCATACACTTCGGGAACTACCTTCAACTACTTCTCTGTTTGTGGTGTTTTTATAATGGGCTTTGCTTATGCTATGCTATTCTATGTGATCTATAAACTCCATGATGTATGGACAGTAAAACTTTATATCATTCCCGATCATCGCATTGAAAAAAGCTTCCTTTTCAGAACAGTAAGACACCCCAATTACTATCTGAATATCATACCTGAACTAATTGGAGTTGCTTTACTCTGCAATGCCTGGTATACATTACTCATTGGACTCCCTATCTACGCTTGTTTGCTCGCTATACGTATCCGACAAGAGGAAAGGGCCATGAAAGAACTATTGGAGAATTAAGTTTCTACATTTGTATTTGGAGGAAACATTTTCATCATATAATAGAACTGGATAGGTCTCACCACAGATTACACGTAACACAGACAAATAATTTATTTCATTGAGAATTAGATTAAAGAATCCGTGTTAATCCATGTAATCCGTGGTGAATTCAAAACCACTCCGGAAAAAACATTCTGTCCCAAGCCGGTATTTGAGCTATCCTTTATCCACTATTATTGTTTAATTTTGCCGTACTAATTATCAAGCGCTTAACTATCATGAAAACAATATCAAAAATTTGTCACAATTCTTGTACTATTAGCCGGCATTGTCCCTGTCTATGCCATCATGAACATCGTATTCGATCCTAATGGCGATGGAAATCTGTTAATAACACTCGGCACTCTGACACCTATACTGGGTGGTCTTTTGATGGGATATGCTTTCAAAGACAAATATCAAATTTTAATTAGCAATCATCGTTTGCAAAATAAGTGTTACCTTTGCGCTCGTTATGATGATACTTGCCACTATTGTATGCTACTTTGCCATTCTCTTGCTGATAGCCCGTATCACCGGACAGAAAGGAGGTTCGAATGCAGCGTTTTTTAAAGGAGAAAACCAGTCTCCATGGTACGTCGTTGCTTTCGGAATGATTGGCGCATCTATTTCGGGAGTAACCTTTGTATCCGTACCGGGCATGGTAAAGGCGATGGATATGACGTATATGCAAACTGTATTCGGCTTTTTCTTCGGTTATCTGGCTGTCGCCCATATACTCCTCCCACTCTACTATAAATTCAACCTGACCAGTATATACACTTATCTGGATACCCGTATCGGAAAGCGTGCCTACCGTACAGGAGCCTCTTTTTTCCTTCTTTCGCGTATGCTGGGCACAGCTGCAAAACTATACCTTGTCTGTCTGATTCTATATACCTACGTATTTCGTGATATGGGTATCCCATTCTGGAGTATTGCTGCCGGATCGGTAGCTTTAGTATGGATATACACTCACAAAAGTGGCATTAAAACAATTGTCTGGACGGATACTTTACAGACTTTCTGCCTGATCGCCGCACTGATCAGCATCCTTGTTTTTGTCACTGCAAAGTTAAATCTTGACTTCAGCGGAGTTATACAAACAATCAGCAGCAATGAACACAGTCGCATCTTTGTATTTGATGACTGGATGTCGCGCCAGAATTTCTTCAAACAGTTTCTAAGTGGGATTTTTATTGTTATTGTCATGACCGGACTCGATCAGGATATGATGCAGAAAAACCTTTCCTGCCGTAGTCTGCGTGACGCGCAGAAGAACATGTATTGTTATGGCTTTGCATTCGCTCCGCTCAACCTGCTGTTTCTGGGCCTTGGCATTTTATTACTGGTCCTTGCTCAAGAGATGCAGTTGGAACTTCCGGCTGCCGGTGACGACATCCTGCCGCTGTTTGCTACCCAGGGTTATCTGGGCGAAGGAGTACTTATCCTATTTACAATCGGTATCATTGCCGCCGCTTTCAGCAATTCGGATTCAGCCTTAACCGCCATGACAACGAGCTTTTGCATCGACTTGCTCGACACAGGCAAAGACACAGAGGAAGAAGCCCGTAGAAAACGAAACCGGGTACATATAGGACTATCCGTCCTACTTATTTTCTTTATCTGCCTTGTCGATGCATTAAATAACCAAAGCGTCATCGATGCTATTTACATCATAGCCTCCTATACATACGGACCTCTTCTGGGAATGTTTGCTTTCGGATTATTCACCCAACGAAAAACAAACGACCGATGGGTACCGTTTATTGCGATAGCTTCACCACTGATTTGTTACGCAGCCGATAGATTTGCCCGGCAGGAAACCGGCTATCAGTTCGGATACGAATTATTGATGCTGAACGGCATCCTTACTTTTGCAGGAATGTGGATCGTATCAAAGAAACAACTAAAAAATGAATCTTAAAACCAACAAGAAATATGGAAATAACCAATGCTGAATTTGTAATTAGTAATACGGACGTGAAGAAATGTCCGGCAGGCACTTTCCCCGAATATGCCTTTATCGGCCGATCCAATGTAGGAAAATCCAGCCTCATCAATATGCTGACCGGACGAAAGGGGCTGGCCATGACTTCCGCTACTCCCGGTAAGACCATGCTTATCAATCATTTTCTGATCAACAACAGCTGGTACCTGGTTGACTTACCCGGATACGGATATGCCAGACGAGGTCAGAAAGGACAGGAACAGATACGCACCATCATCGAAGATTACATCCTCGAACGCGAACAGATGACCAATCTATTCGTATTGATAGACAGCCGTCTGGAACCCCAGAAAATAGATCTTGAATTCATGGAATGGCTGGGTGAGAACGGCATTCCTTTTGCCATTATCTTCACCAAAGCAGACAAACTGAAAGGGGGACGACTCAAAATAAATATCAGCGCTTACTTGAGAGAATTACGGAAACAATGGGAAGAACTCCCTCCCTATTTCATCACTTCATCAGAAGAGCGCCTTGGCAGGACAGAGGTATTAAACTACATCGAGTCAATCAATAAAGAACTTAATTCAAAATAAAAACAAGGATATCAAATGAAAAGAAAACTATTATCATTTGCAGTTCTTATCACACTACTGCTTGTACCGACCGTAAACCGTGCACAATCTATCAAGGACTTATTCAATAAAGACAATATCTCCAAAGTTGTCAACGCTGTCACAGGACATACCGAAACAGTGGATATGACCGGGACCTGGCGTTATACCGGCTCGGCCATTGAGTTCGAGTCTGAAAACCTGCTGAAGAAAGCCGGAGGAACAGTCGCTGCTTCCGCTGCCGAACAAAAGCTGGACGAACAGCTGGCCAAAGTCGGCATTAAAGAGGGGCAACTGAGTTTTACATTCAATGCGGACAGTACTTTCGTAAGCACTTTAGGCAAACGCAAGCTGAACGGAACATACTCTTACGATGCCGGCACCCAGATGCTCCACCTGAGGTATATGAAATTAATCCCCATGAATGCAAAAGTCAATTATACCACTCAGCAGATGGATCTTCTGTTCGAAGCAGACAAATTGCTGAAGCTAATCACTTTCTTATCCAGTAAGAGCAGCAGTGCCACCCTCAAAGCCATCAGTTCATTGGCAGATAGCTATGACGGCATGATGCTGGGATATGAATTGAAACGATGAAAGGTTCTGAACGATGAATGATCGGCGGTGATCATTCATCGTTCAAAACTTTTCATCGTCTGTTCTCCGTCAGGATACAACCATCCATCATCCGCACAATACGGCCTGCCTCCTGGGCATTTTCTTCAGAGTGAGTTACCATCACGACTGTAGCTCCATCTTTATTTAACTCCTTCAATAAAAGCATCACCTCGTTGCCATTGGTAGAATCGAGGTTACCCGTCGGTTCGTCAGCCAATATAATTTTCGGGTTCGTCACAATAGCCCGGGCAATAGCCACACGCTGTTGTTGACCTCCGGAAAGTTGTTGAGGATAATGCTCCGTACGATGGCTTATCTGCATCCTTTCCAACGCTTTGTTCACTCGATCTACACGCTCATGAACCGACACACCGGCATATAGCAACGGTAATTCTACATTCTCAAATACAGTCAGTTCATCTATCAGGTTAAAGCTCTGAAATACAAAGCCGATATTGCCGTTCCGCATGTCTGTACGATCATTTTCCGAGTAGCGGGAAACTACACGACATGAAACAAAAATGGGCGAGGCAACCCCTTATATTGACAGCAGCCCTTTTGATCTGCTGTTACACCACCGTGTGGTTAGGCATGCACGGTTTCTATATCAGCCTGCCGGTATCCGTATGCCTCTTGCTATACCAGCATGAGAAACATCCATTCGGTATTAGACAGCCAGGAAACCGAAGCCTGGCAGAAACTGATCCGTGTACTGACACACGAAATCATGAATTCCATCACTCCGGTCACGTCTTTGTCCGAATTGCTGGAACATCAGATCGAAGACTTTGACGGCAATGAAGAAGAGCGGGCCGAAATACGCCGGATGTTACAAACCATCCGCCGGCGGGGCGACGGGTTAATTCGGTTTGTCAACAGTTACCGGGAAGTGTCTCACCTGCCACAACCCCTGCTGAAGATATATACATCACAAGAATTACTGACAGGTGTGGTACGGTTGATGTACAGAGAACCGAATGACCTGCACCTGATACTTCCGCCCAAGGGCCAACGCCTGATGGCGGACAAAGATCTGATTGAACAAGTGCTGATCAACCTGATTAAAAACGCCCGTGAGAACGATGCGACCGCCATCCGGATCTCAGCCGGATTAAGCTCCGGAGAACGCCCCTATATAAGGATAGAAGACAACGGAACAGGAATCGAGCAAGAGGTGCTCGACCGCATCTTTATCCCGTTCTTCACGACTAAACCCACCGGATCGGGCATCGGCCTGACCATCTCACGACAGATCATGCATCTGCACCGCGGCACCATCACCGTTTCATCCGAACCGGGGAAAGGAAGTATCTTCACCCTCTTGTTTCCGGGCGTATTCTAAAGAGGTGTAGCCATACGGTGCACAGGGTGTAGTCCTAAGCCTCGCATGGCTACACCCTATATACCGGACAGCTACACCCTCTCTGTCAGATGCCTTTTTAATACAATTTCACCGTCATACGACATCATTTATCAAAAAAAACCTTACCTTTGCCACTCACAAAACCATAAAAAGAAATAGAAAATGAAGAAAATACTATTTTTTATCACTATGATGGTGCTGAGCATCGGACTTGCCCAAGCTCAAGGAAAAGCAGAAATAAAGTTTGATAAGACAACCCACGACTTCGGAACGTTCTCGGAAAACAATCCTATTGTGAGTTGCACTTTCAAGTTCACAAATATCGGCGATGCCCCGTTAGTCATTCATCAGGCTGTAGCATCCTGCGGATGTACCGTACCCGAATATACCCAGGAACCTATCATGCCGGGAAAAACAGGTACAATCAAGGTGACTTACAACGGAACGGATAAATATCCGGGACACTTCAAAAAGTCCATAACCCTGCGTACAAACGCCAAGACGGAGATGATACGTCTTTTCGTGGAAGGCGACATGACAGCCAAAGACGCGAAATAAGCAAAAATTAATAACAACAATGAGGAGAATCTTTCGGGATTCTCCTTTTTTTTTGCTTACTTTGAAGCTGTTTTGAGAAACCGACCGTTTGGAAATCTGATAAACTATACATAAACTACAAAAAACAATTATGAAACAAGAAGAAGACAAGTTTACGGGCTTACCCGAGAACGCATTCCGGGAACTGAAACCGGGAGAAGTGTACAACCCGCTGATGAGTCCAAAGAAAACGTATCCGGAGGTAAACCTCTGGTCTGTATCATGGGGTATCGCCATGGCCATCCTTTTCTCGGCTGCCGCAGCCTATCTGGGACTAAAAGTAGGACAAGTATTCGAAGCTGCCATCCCCATCGCCATCATAGCAGTCGGAGTATCCGGCGCAGCCAAACGCAAAAACGCACTCGGCGAAAACGTCATTATCCAATCCATCGGCGCCTGCTCAGGCGTCATCGTGGCAGGAGCCATCTTCACACTGCCTGCCCTCTATATCCTGCAAGCCAAATATCCGGATATGTCGGTCACCTTTATGCAAGTGTTCATCAGTTCACTGCTGGGCGGTGTACTGGGCATCTTGTTCCTGATTCCTTTCCGCAAATACTTTGTAAGCGACATGCATGGCAAGTATCCTTTTCCCGAAGCGACAGCCACCACACAGGTGCTGGTGTCGGGTGAAAAAGGAGGCAGCCAGGCCAAGCCATTGCTGATGGCAGGATTGATCGGCGGTCTGTACGATTTCATCGTGGCTACCTTCGGCTGGTGGAACGAAAACTTCACCACCCGCGTATGCGGAGTAGGCGAAATGCTGGCCGACAAAGCCAAACTGGTTTTCAAGGTAAACACCGGCGCAGCCGTACTCGGCCTGGGATATATCGTCGGACTGAAATATGCTTCCATTATCTGCTTCGGCTCCCTGGCCGTATGGTGGATCATCGTACCGGGCATGTCACTCTTCTTCGGTGATTCGGTACTGAATCAGTGGAATCCGGACATAACCGCCACGGTAGGCTCTATGAGTCCCGAACAGATATTCAGCTACTATGCCAAAAGCATCGGTATCGGCGGCATTGCCATGGCAGGTGTCATCGGCATCATCAAATCATGGAGCATCATCCGCAGTGCGGTGGGACTGGCGGCTAAGGAAATGGGCGGAAAGAGTGATGCCGAAAAGAACATTATCCGCACCCAACGCGACCTCTCAATGAAAATCATTGCCATCGGTTCCATTATCACGCTGATTCTGGTGGTGCTTTTCTTCTATTTCGATGTGATGCAAGGCAATCTGGTGCATACACTGGTAGCCATCCTGCTGGTGGCCGGAATTTCATTCCTGTTCACAACGGTAGCCGCCAATGCAATCGCTATCGTGGGCACTAATCCCGTATCGGGCATGACTCTGATGACATTGATTCTGGCATCGGTCGTTATGGTGGCTGTCGGGTTGAAAGGCCCTTCAGGCATGGTGGCTTCATTGGTAATGGGTGGTGTGGTCTGTACCGCACTTTCCATGGCAGGAGGTTTTATCACAGACTTGAAAATCGGATACTGGCTCGGCAGCACACCGGCCAAGCAGGAAGCATGGAAGTTCCTCGGAACCATCGTTTCGGCTGCTACCGTAGGCGGTGTAATGATTATCCTGAACAAAACTTACGGATTCACAAGCGGTCAGCTGGCTGCCCCGCAGGCTAACGCAATGGCTGCCGTCATCGAGCCGTTAATGAGTGGTGTGGGCGCTCCGTGGATGCTCTATGGCATCGGTGCCGTACTGGCCATCGTATTGACACTCCTGAAAGTTCCCGCACTGGCATTTGCACTCGGTATGTTTATTCCTCTCGAACTGAATATACCGCTGGTGGTGGGCGGTGCGATCAACTGGTATGTGACTACCCGCAGTAAAGACGCTTCACTCAACACGGAACGGGGAGAGAAAGGTACATTACTGGCATCCGGATTCATCGCCGGAGGTGCCCTGATGGGTGTAGTCAGTGCGGCAATGCGCTTCGGAGGCATCAATCTGGTAAATGACGCGTGGCTGAACAACACTCTGTCTCAACTTGCGGCCCTGATAGCTTATGCCCTGTTGATTCTCTATTTCATCAAAGCATCCATGAAAGTAAAATGAAAACATTAATCACATCCATTCTTCTGTTCATGGCTACCGGCTTGTCAGCACAAAAGCCCGTTGAGCTGCCTTTATGGCCCAACGGCGCTCCCAATGATAACGGGCTGAAAGGCGAAGAAGTGATGTCGGCTCCATACCGGCTCACTAACGTCACACAGCCCACCATCACCGTCTATCGTCCGGCGACACCTAACGGCATGACCATCATCATGTGTCCCGGCGGTGCTTACGCTCTCTTGGCCATGGATCATGAAGGACACGACATGGCACCATGGTTCAATTCATTGGGCATCACCTATGTGGTACTAAAATACCGGATGCCTAACGGACACTGTGAGGTGCCTTTGTCGGATGCTGAACAAGCGATACGAATAGTGCGGAAACATGCCAAAGACTGGAATATTCGTACAGACCGGGTGGGCATTATGGGAGCTTCGGCCGGCGGTCATCTCGCCTCTACCCTTGCTACGCATTACAGCAGTGAGGACACACGACCCGACTTTCAGATATTACTCTATCCGGTAATCACGATGGAATCCGGCGACACCCACGGAGGATCACGCCACAATCTGCTCGGGCCGGACGCAACGCCGGAATTAACCAGAAAGTTCTCCAACGAACAGCAAGTGACGGATCACACTCCGCAGGCTTTCATCACCCTCTCTTCGGACGACGAAGGAGTGCCTCCCGCCAATGGCGTGAATTACTATCTGGCGTTGCAAAAGCATAAGGTGCCTGCCACCCTCCACATTTATCCCACGGGCGGACACGGATGGGGGTTCTATGACAGTTTTACCTATAAACGCCAATGGACGGAAGAATTAGAGAAATGGTTGCGGGACGGAGTCAGGTTCCAATAGATACAACGAAGGTATTACAAAAACAATCTTTATAAAAATGAAAACAATTCGCACACTTTTATTATGTACCAGCCTATTGGCCGGAACAGTTGCAGCACAGGAGAACAGCCTGGTGCTGAGTAACGGACTCGGGTTTGTCGACACCCCCTATAAGGCAGGCACCCTGGAAGTAGATGACACAGAAGACCTTATTATCAATTGTGACGAAGTGGATTGTACCACTTTCGTTGAATATGCACTGGCAATGGCCCTCTGCCCGCAGCAAGGAGACGAAATGCAGGAAGGCGATTTCGCCCGCAATTTGCAACGCATCCGCTATCGTGACGGAAAAATAGACGGATACACCTCCCGCCTGCACTATATATCCGACTGGATCAACAATGCAGTCCGCCAAGGCCTGCTCGAAGATGTAACGGCTGCCTACAGCCCCTTCAAACAAAAACTGTCGCTCTCGTATATGAGTACGCATCCGGAACTCTACAAATCGTTGAAAAATTCTCCGGAGAACGTAGCCCAAATGGCAAAGTATGAAAAAGCCTTGAGCGGCAAAGAGGTACACTATCTGCCCAAAGACAAACTGGAACCGGACGGACTGCCTTGGATCAAGAACGGAGACATCATCGCCCTGACCACCAATACTCCGGGGCTGGACGTAAGCCACATGGGCATTGCCATTTACATCAAGGGGCAGTTGCACCTGCTGCATGCTTCATCCAAAGAGGGTAAAGTAGTAGTGGGCAAAACCGCACTGAGCCAAATGTTGAAAGACAGAAAATCACTGACCGGCATCAGAGTGCTGAGAATGAAAAGATAATCTGTATAACCTACCTGTGGTGAACACGAGTTTTGATATATCCTCTTTTTCTTGTCAATATGAAAAGAAATTAGCGGATTTCATGACAGCACCTTCTGCTTTTAGACAGCAACCGGAAGTGCGGAAGTCGAAAAGCGGGACTTTTCTTCCCGGAAAACCGGACTTTTGTAGCCGGAGAGCCGGGGTCTGACCCGAAAAGTAACCGGATTTCAGCAAAAAGAAGTAAGCATTCGGTCCGAAAGACGTAAGCATTTACAGAATATGCTTACGTCTTTTCAAATTATCTCTATATGTTTTCCTACTTTACATCTATTGTTAGGGTTTCGGAGGTTAAAAGAAAAAGATTATTCTCTGGTTGTACTCCCGAAGCAGACAAGGCCGAACTAACAGAAAGAGAGCCACATGCTCTTATTACGCACCTTTTCATTCCGATAGCTTCACGACATCGCCATTATGACAGCCTGCAAAGACATCTGATATCAAAAACAAAATTGCTAACCCGCAAGGAAGGCAATTTTATCCGTTCAGTGCATCATTGGACGGAAATAGAGCAATCCAGAGAGGTTTGATTATCATTTTGACAAAAGGGCAGCAAGCAACTCCCGGCCCAACCGTTCTTTCACCTCCGCCATATCGATGCTACGGCCAAGTTCTTGCTGAAGCGAGGTCACACCCTTATCAATGAAACCACAAGGATGGATGTAGCTGAAATAACGTAAATCGGTATTGACATTCAATGCCAATCCGTGCATTGTCACATAATGGCTGCTCCTGACCCCTATCGCACATATCTTGCGGGCACGGGACGTATCTCCCTCCAGCCAGACACCGGTCGCCTTCTCCAACCGCCCCGCCACAACACCGTAAGACGCACAGACACGGATGACGGCTTCTTCCAATAAATGCACATACTCCTTCAATCCCAATCCGAACTCTTCAAGATTGAGAATCGGATAGCACACCAACTGCCCGGGACCGTGATAAGTGATGTCTCCCCCACGATCGATATGATAGAGAGTGGCACCGATAGTCTTCAGTTGCTCCTCTCCCAGCAACATATTATTTTCTTTCCCGCTACGCCCCAGCGTGTAAACGTGCGGATGTTCACAAAAAATTATACGGTTCTCGTAACTCTCCCCGTTCTGCTTCGCATGGACAAGGGCATCGAACCATTCCGTCTGGCGGCTCCATGCCTCAGAATATGGAATAAGTTCCCAATCGGTTGTAATTGTTTTCATAAGGACAAAGATAAAAAAATAAAAGAAAATGTGTATATTTGCGTGATTCAAAAAAAGAAAGTAATATGAAGTTTGACTTTCCACAAGTAGATCTTCCGTGCGAGATTTTGGCATGGAATGATGTAACCGAGGATATATTAAATATCTACAAACAATCATGCAGGCTGAAAGCCGGCATCTTTGCTATTTGTACGGAAGGCAAGATGACCGCAACCATTAATCTGATTGACTACGAGATAAAACCGAACGACTTGATCACACTGTTACCGGGTACCATTATCCAATTCCGCGAACGCACGGAAAAAGTACGTTTATGCTTTGCGGGATTCTCATCGGAATGCGTAGAACGCATCAATCTGATAAAATCAATGGTCAGTTCCTTCTCCAAAATAACCGAATGTCCGATTGTAGAGTTGCAGGAGGATATAGCCAGCTATCTGATAGATTATTTTTCTTTGCTGGCACGCGTGACGTGTGACGAAAAATTATCTCTCCCCTCCGAAATGACAGAGGTGTCTTTAAGATCGATCCTGACTGCCGTCGGACTAATCTATCAGAGATATTCCTCGAAAAACCACAATACGAACCGTAAGGAAGAAATCTGCCGCGAACTGGTAGGACTGGTCACGGAACATTACACCGAGGAGCGTCGTGCCCAGTTCTATGCGGACAAGTTGGGAATATCGCTGCAACACCTCAGTACTACGGTCAAGCAGGTGACCGGACGTAACGTGCTGGACGTCATAGCCTACGTGGTTATCATCGACGCGAAAGCCAAACTCAAATCGAGCAACATGACTATCCAGGAAATCGCTTATTCACTGAACTTCCCCAGTGCTTCGTTCTTTGGAAAATATTTCAGGAGATATGTAGGCATGAGTCCGCTGGAGTTCAGAAACAGCTGACGACTTTCTCCGGGAAAGACATTCAAAACCCTTTTTTACCACAGAGGGCAGAGAGTAACACAGAGCGTTCATGTTGGTCATCCATAATTTGAAGTTTGCTCTGTGTTACTCTCTGCCCTCTGTATCCTCTGTGTTACTCTGTGCCCTCTGTGGTGAGTTCGTTTTGAAGGGATTGTTATTTTCTGGCCAGACTCAGTGAATTCAGCACGACACTTACACTTGAAAATGCCATCGCTGCACTGGCAAGCATCGGATTGAGCAGCAACCCGTTGACAGGGAACAAGATTCCGGCTGCAATGGGAATGCCTATCAGATTATAGATAAACGCCCAAAACAGATTCTGGTGAATCAGTTTTACTGTTTGCTTGGAGAGTTCGAATGCACGGGGCAGCAACAGCAGATCCGATGTCATCAACGTAACCATCGCCACATCCATGGCTATATCGGTGCCTTTCCCCATCGCTATGCTGACATCAGCCAAAGCCAACGCCTGTGAGTCATTGATTCCGTCACCCACCATAGCAACCGTTTTGCCCTGCATCTGGAGCTCACGCACAAACTCTTCTTTATCATCCGGCAAGGCATCTGCCACAAAGCGGTCGATGCCCAATTTGCCCGATACGGCAAGTGCCGTCCGCTGTCCGTCACCGGTCAGCATACAAATGTCGATGCCCTGACGTTTCAGTTCCTTCACCGCCTCGGCAGAAGTCGGCTTTATCTGGTCGGCAATGGCAACAACGGCAAGTACCTCTGTTCCACGGCCAAAGTAAACGATACTGTTCCCGTCCGATTCGTATTGCACCATCATCTCGGCAAGTACGTCAGAAAGAGAAGCACTGAAATCTTTCAGCAATTTGTGGCTGCCCACCCAATAAGTGTCACCCTGATATACCACCTTGATACCTTTTCCGGTGATACTCTCAAAACTCTCCAACTGGGCAGGAACTATCTTCTCCACCTCTTGCAGAGAAGAGACAATGGCTCCGGCAAGCGGATGTTCGGATTTAAGCTCGGCTGCCAGCAGAACATTCTTGAAATGCTCTTCCTGTACTTGGGCCCAAAGCCATCCGGAGACAGTGGGGTGTCCCTCGGTCAATGTCCCGGTTTTGTCGAGTACCACTACATCGACTTTACGCATCTGCTCGAGGGCAACAGCATCCTTTATCAGAATATGGTTGCTGGCTGCTTTGCCGATGCCCACCATCAGAGCGGTAGGAGTAGCAAGTCCCAAAGCACACGGACAGGCAATAACCAGTACGGATACAGCCGAAAGCAAGGCATGTGAGAAATAATCGGTTCCTCCCACCAACAGCCAGATGACAAATGTCAGCACGGCAATGCACAGCACCACCGGAACGAAGATACCCGTCACCCGGTCTACGATACGCTGTACGGGAGCTTTACTTCCCTGCGCTTCCTGAACCATGCGGATGATGCGCGCCAGCACCGTCTCACTTCCCACACCGGACGCCTTGATTACAAAAGCTCCCTTCTGGTTGATGGTTCCCGCCAGTACCCGGTCACCGACCTTCTTCTCTACAGGAATAGGCTCTCCGCTAATCATGCTTTCGTCTACATAAGACTCTCCTTCAGACAGACGTCCGTCCACGGGAATCTGTTCGCCCGGACGTACGACCACCAGATCGCCGGTTTGCAACTGGTCTATCAGGATGTCTTCTTCGATCCCTTCGCGAAGCACCCGGGCCACACGGGGCTGAAGTCCCATCAATTTACGAATGGCGGTAGAGGTGTTTCCCTTAGCACGCTCTTCCATTAACTTTCCGGTCAGTACAAAGGCAATGATGACTACTGCGGCTTCGTAATAGACATGCGGCTCAAGTCCGCGGCTATACCAGAACTCAGGGAAAAATGTATTGAAGACACTGAACAGGAATGCGATGGAGGTACTCAGTGCCACCAGCGTATCCATGTTACTCCTCCCCAGACGTGCCTGCCGCCAGGCGTTGACGTAGAAAGATCCACCAAAAAAGATCATTACAGGGAGAGCCAGTATCAACTGGATCTCGTTAGAGAAAGGTACATGCATCAGAACCATAGAAAACAGCAACATAGGAACAACGAAGATCCATGCACCGATAACCTGCCGTTTCAGCAGCCGGTAGTGTTTCTCCTGTGCCTCCTCCTGACGTTCCTCTTTCAGGGCCTCTTCCACTATCAGGTCATAACCTGCGGCAAGTACAGCCGCACGGATCTCTCCGGGGGTCAGCTTGTCGGCCTCGTACGAAACGGACAGTGTGTTTGTGGCGAAGTTGACCGATGCGTCTACCACACCGGCCAGTTTCTTCACTGTTTTTTCCACATTATTAGCGCACCCTGCACAGTGCATGTTCAGTACAGGAAACGCTTTCTTTGTTATATTACTCATAATCTATTATTATATATACTATCTAATAAACAATGAGGTAAAGAACAATGTTCACTTCTTGTCCGTTTCCTTTGCCTCCTTTATGACTACAGCTTCGTATTTAAATTTCCGAAAGCCTTCTTTCAGCTTTTCAACATTTGTCTTCTCGGCATCATAGGTAATGGTAACAGTTCGTTCCTTAAGATCGGTTGTAAAGTTTTTAAGCCCTTTCTCGAACTTGATATTGTTCTTCACCTTTCGTTCGCAGTTGGCACATTCCATCTGTGCCACTTTGAAAACGACAGTACGGAAGTCTTTTGCCATAACGGCCGTCACCGAGAGCAAAGCCACCACCAGGGTAGCAATCATTTTTTTAGTCTTCATAAATGTAAGTATTAGTATTGATAAATTCTGTGATCTGTCACTTTTTATTCTTAATCTCTCGCCAGATTGAACCTGACTCCGATATATCCTTTCGCTCCATGAACCGGCCCCCATATCATGGTCGAGTCAAAACGGTCGCCCCAAGGATCGGCAGCGTCGATAATCGGATTCTTCTGTTTAAAATTAGTCAGGTTTTCGCCCCCGATGTATATCGACCAGCGGCGGAAGTAGCGTGTCACTTGGGCGCTGAGTTGGCTGAAGCCTTTGTAGCGTGCATCCCACGAAGAGGTTCCGTCGGCAAGTGTGTACGGATTGGGCATACGTCCTCCCCCGTTCATCTGCCATGTGGCATCAAACTGCCACAAACCCAGCGGAGTCTGATAAGAGGCAGTGACGAGGCCTTTATATTTTCCCGTCAGGGGCTTCTCCATCAATTGATGATTATAGGTAGTCTTGGCGTCTGTCCAGCGATATGCGGCAGTCAGCGAGAATCCCTGAAAGAAGGGATAAGTGGCCTCCACCTGAAATACCTGCGAGTACGAGCGTCCGTCGAGATTGTAAAAGGCCACCTCGTGCGGATTCGTATCCATATCGACAACGACCTGTTTCAGGAAGTCGGTGTAATAGTATTCCAGGTTCAGGTTCAGCGTCTTCCCGAAAAGCGGGATATATCCCGATATGCTTGCTCCATAATTCCAAGCCTCTTCCTGATCGAGATGATCGGCGATGCTCACCTTGCGGCTGCTTGCCATCAGATAATTATTCTCGGCAAGCACATGGTTGGTGCGATATCCCTTTCCCGCGGAAAGACGGAAATGAACAAAGTCATTGGGGTTGTACTTAATGTGCGCACGCGGAGTCACAAAGAATCCGTACTCACTGCTATGGTCGCCACGAAGTCCGGCCATCAACACGAACTTATTATCCAGGTTGAAGGTATACTGTGCGTAGGCCCCACCCACCGATTCACGTGCAAAAGCTTTCGTCAACGGTGTTTCAGCGTCATTGGTCAGTCGGTAATGCTGGTCGTATCCGTCATAATTATAGCTGAAGCCTGCAGATAGATTGTGCTCTTTCGTAAATTCGGTTTCGAACATAAGTGAAGCATAGGCGTTGGATTGGTCGACGTTATAGATCTTCCGTCCATAAAGTGCATCTTGATTGTGCAACGTACCGGACAGAATCAGTGCAAGATTGGTATTCTTCTCCTTATTAAATATATAGGCATTCTTGGTAAAGGCCTCGTAGCGCCGGGTGTCGATGTCTATTTCATACCGATCGGCTGCCGGCACGCCGCTATGGCTCACCTGACCGCCTTTTCTGCTTTCGTCCAATGCCTTGATGCCTGCCTGAAACACATAATGATCCCCCATATATGCCCAGCGATTCCAGAAGTTATACTGCTCTATCCGGGGAATATCGGCAAAGCCGTCATCATTGCCGTCGTGTGCCTTTGTTTCATTCTCGTAATGCGCCAGCAATGAAGTACTCCACCGCTTGGACAGTTTCACGGTGGCGTCTGCATTCGCTTCATAACGATTGGTAGTACTGGCAAAGAGGTTGGCCGAAACCCAATCGGCCTCAGGCAACTGTGGCTTCTTAAACTCAACATTGATCTGTCCCGTAAGGGCCTCGTAACCGTTTTTTACTGACGAGATTCCCTTTGAAACCTGTATGCTATGCATCCAGGGACCGGGCACATAACCCAACCCATAAGGAGAAGCAGCACCACGATAGTTCGGGATATTCTCGGTCAGCATCTGCACATAGGTTCCGGAAAGCCCGAGCAACTTGATCTGTTTCGCTCCCGTTGCAGCATCCGAATAGCTGACGTCTACCGACGGATTGGTAACAAAACTTTCACCGAGATTGCAACATGCCGCACGACAGAGCTCGTCGCTGGTAATGATCTCTTCGTTCATCACACTGCTGCGCAACTTCAGCGTACTCAACTTACGGCTGACAATCTGCACTTCACTCAGTTCCATTCCTTCGCGCAGCACCACGTCCAGAACGGCTTTCTTATCGTTCACTTGTATGGTGTCGTTTTCGTAACCTATAAAACTTACGATCAGATGATTGGACTTGTCGGGTTTAGATATGGAAAAAGTACCGTCCTCACGAGTGGCTACCCCACCGGGAATGTTTTTCCAGAAAACGTTGGCGCCTATAATCGGTTCGCCTGCCTGATCTTTCACCGTACCGCTCACTTGCGCCTGTACGGTCAGACTGCCGAGAAGCAGTCCGGTCAATAACATGTATTTCATTAAATTTCTTCGTTTGTCTTTTTTATTCGGTTTATATTCAATAAAAAACAGATAGGATTCACCGCAGACTGCACAGGGTGACACAAGTTACCCGGCTCCAACAATTTACGGAATCAATCCTTAAACGGTGAAAGCCAGTGCAATCTGCGATGCAATCCAAACAATAAAAATCGAAGAAACTAAATAAGCAAAGTAGAATAAAGAGCCAGATAATGCCGGGAACTTGTCTTGGGTGGCGGTATCACATAAGGAGGATCCAACACCTCATCGCGGAAAAGAGCGCATAGCAAGTCCGATACCTGGTCACAAAGCAACAAGCTGACAGGAGCAGGAACAGAGGATTCGAATGCCTGCTTTACCAGATCAAGCTTATAGATGGTCGCCGTACATCCCTCGCCCCGGCATGATTTATGGAACTCAAAGTCAAACTTACCACAGAAGCCGCATTTGTCGGCACAGCAACAATTGGCCGTTTCACAACCACTGCAACAATATTGGGCAACAGAGACTCCCGCTCCTACATATACTATAAGGAGAGAAAGAATAACGGCAAGTATATAGCGGAATCTCTTCATAACGGTTGCAAAGATAAGCAGATTTAACCAGCCTGCCACATTCTTTTTTCTTTTTTCATGCTGTCGATTCACTAATATGAACTATATTTGTCGATAGTGAACGATTATATAAATGTTGAATTTAAAGAAGAACCCCTTATGAAAAAACAATATGTCAGCCTGCTTGCGATAATACTTGCTACAAGTGGCTTTTTATTTTCTTGCGGTGACAAGATGAACAAGAATACCGGTGCACTGGAATTCGACAGTATACAGGTAAACGAAACAGCACATCTCTTCGGAGATACCGCAAAACCGGCATGTAATCTGACCATCAATTTCGCCTATCCGGTGAAGTCGACGGACAATAAACTGAAAGACAGCCTGAACAGCTACTTTATAGCCGCCTGCTTCGGTGAAGGATATATCGGAGAGAAACCGGCGCAGGTGGTCAAGGAGTACACCGAACATTACGTAAAAGAATATCGCACAGACCTCGAACCGATGTATGCCGAAGACGAAAAGAACAAAGAGAGTGAAGGCTCCATCGGTGCATGGTACTCATACTATAAAGGGATAGAAAGCCACGTGCAACTTTATTATAAGAATCTGTTGGTCTATCGCATTAACTACAATGAATATACCGGAGGCGCACACGGCATTTACATGACAACTTTCCTGAATATGGACCTGATAAACCTGCGTCCGCTGAAGCTGGATGATATTTTCACTGGTGATTATAAGGAAGCACTGACCGACTTGCTGTGGAATCAGTTGATGGCGGACAAGAAAGTGACAACGCACGAAGCACTCGAGGATATGGGTTACGGCTCTACCGGAGATATTGCCCCGACGGAAAACTTCTATCTGGACAAAGACGGCATCACCTTTTATTATAATGTATATGATATCACCCCGTATGCCATGGGACCGGTAGAAATTAAGATTCCATACGAAATGATGGAACACATGCTGGGCAGCAACCCGATCATCGGAGAGATGAAATCAAAATAATCTAACTTTATTATTAAAATACAGATATATTACAACCTTATGAATACAACAGAACAAACTTCCTCCATCCCCTCTGCCGGAGGGGAAAACGGAGTGAAGCTTCTTCTTAAATACTTTCCCGACTTGACGGAAGAGCAACGCAAACAATTCGCTGCGCTTTACGAACTTTACATTGACTGGAATTCTAAAATCAACGTAATCTCACGCAAGGATATCGAGAATCTGTACGAACACCATGTGCTTCATTCGCTGGGTATCGCCCGTGTCATCCGTTTCCGGGCCGGCAGCAGTGTCATGGACCTCGGCACCGGAGGGGGATTCCCCGGGATACCGTTGGCCATTCTTTTTCCGGACACGAAATTCCATCTGGTGGACAGCATCGGCAAGAAAGTACGTGTGGCAACCGAGGTAGCCAATGCCATCGGACTTAAAAATGTCACTTTCCGCCATGCACGGGCCGAAGAAGAGAAACAAACATTCGACTTCGTTGTCAGCCGTGCCGTGATGCCCCTGGCCGACCTGATAAAGATTATCCGGAAAAACATCTCGCCCAAACAGCAAAATGCTCTCCCCAACGGACTTATCTGCCTGAAAGGAGGCGAACTGGAACACGAGGCGATGCCGTTTAAGCATAAGACAAGTATGCATAACCTGAATGAAGATTTCGATGAGGAGTTCTTTCAAACCAAGAAAGTGGTATATGTAACGATTTAAACGATCAAACAACATAGTCATGAAAATTAAGAGATTTGAGTTCAATATGTTTCCCGTAAACTGCTACGTTTTATGGGACGAAACGAACGAGGCAGTCGTGATAGATCCGGGCTGCTTTTATGACGAAGAGAAACAAGCTTTAAAGAACTTCATCGTCACCAACAATCTGAACATAAAACATCTGCTGAACACTCACCTGCATCTGGATCACATTTTCGGAAATCCATTCATGCTTCGCGAGTTCGGGCTGTCTGCCGAAGCCAATCAGGCCGACGAGTACTGGATAGACGAAGCCCCCAAACAGAGTCGCATGTTCGGTTTCCAACTGAATGAAGCACCCGTCCCACTGGGAAAATATCTCCATGACGGAGACATCATCACCTTCGGAAACACAACACTGGAAGCAATCCATGTACCGGGACACTCTCCCGGAAGCCTTGTCTATTACTGCCGGGCTGACAACTGTATGTTTTCGGGCGATGTGCTGTTTCAGGGAAGCATCGGACGGGCCGACCTGGCCGGAGGCAACTTTGATGAACTGAAAGAGCATATCTGCAGCCGCCTGTTCGTCCTCCCCAACGAAACAATCGTATATCCGGGGCACGGAGCACCGACTACCATCGGAATAGAGAAGGCGGAAAATCCGTTCTTCAGGTAAGAGATTATCAACAAACCTTATTATAAATAAATCATTAATAACATGAAAACCGATTTATTAGCCTGCCGCCACATCGGCGTCAACAAAGCGGATGCCGAAGTAATGCTCCGGAAAATTGGAGTTGCTTCGCTCGACGAACTGATCGATAAAACCATTCCGGCCAACATCCGGCTCAAAGCACCTCTGGCACTGCCCGCACCGATGACCGAATACGAGTTTGCCCGCCACATCGCTGAACTGGCAGGCAAAAACAAACTGTTCACCACTTATATCGGTATGGGATGGTACAACACGATCACCCCGGCAGTCATCCAGCGAAATGTATTCGAGAATCCGGTCTGGTATACTTCTTATACTCCTTACCAGACAGAAGTTTCGCAAGGAAGACTGGAAGCCCTGATGAACTTCCAAACTGCCGTATGTGACCTGACCGCCATGCCCTTGGCCAACTGTTCACTGCTGGACGAAGCCACCGCTGCCGCCGAAGCTGTGACGATGATGTATGGCTTGCGTTCACGCAACCAGCAGAAGGCGGGAGCCAACGTGGTGTTTATCGACGAAAATATCTTCCCGCAGACCTTGGCGGTCATCACCACTCGCGCCATCCCGCAAGGCATTGAAATCCGTACCGGAAAGTTCCGGGATCTTGAATTTACAGATGACCTCTTTGCCTGCGTCCTGCAATATCCCAATGCAAACGGTAATGCGGAAGACTACCGCGAATTTACCGAAAAAGCACATACAGCCAACTGCAAGGTAGCTGTGGCTACCGATATCCTGAGTCTTGCACTACTTACCCCTCCGGGCGAATGGGGAGCGGACATTGTATTCGGTACCACACAACGCTTGGGTACTCCCATGTTCTACGGTGGTCCTTCAGCCGGTTATTTCGCTACCCGCGACGAATACAAACGCAACATGCCGGGACGTATCATCGGATGGTCGAAAGATAAATATGGCAAACTCTGTTACCGCATGGCACTCCAGACACGCGAACAGCATATCAAACGGGAAAAAGCGACTTCCAATATCTGTACCGCTCAGGCACTGCTCGCTACCATGGCAGGATTCTATACCGTCTATCACGGACAGGAAGGTATCCGTAACATCGCTTCACGCATCCATAGCATTACAGTTTTCCTGGAAAAGAGTATCAGTAAACTGGGATTCAAGCAAGTGAACAGACAGTATTTCGATACCCTCCGGTTCATTTTGCCCGACAGCGTATCGGCACAGCAGATTCGCACCATCGCTCTGAGCAAAGAGGTGAACCTGCGCTATTTTGATAATGGAGACGTGGGACTGAGTATTGACGAAACAACCGACGTAGCAGCTGCCAACATTCTGCTGTCTATCTTTGCCATCGCTGCCGGAAAAGACTTCCAGAAAGTGGATGACATCCCCGAAGCAACTATCATCAGCGAGGAGTTGAAACGCCAGACCCCTTACCTCACACACGAAGTATTCTCTAAATATCATACCGAAACGGAAATGATGCGCTACATCAAGCGTCTCGACCGGAAGGATATTTCATTGGCACAATCGATGATTTCACTCGGTTCCTGCACCATGAAACTGAATGCAGCAGCCGAAATGTTACCTCTGAGCTGTGCTGAGTTTATGTGCATGCACCCGCTTGTTCCGGAGGATCAGGCGGCCGGATACCGCGAACTGATTCACAACCTGAGTGAAGAACTGAAAGTCATCACCGGATTTGCCGGAGTAAGCCTGCAACCCAATTCCGGTGCTGCCGGTGAGTATGCCGGTCTGCGCACCATCCGTGCCTATCTTGAAAGCATCGGACAAGGACACCGCAACAAAGTATTGATCCCCGCATCTGCACACGGCACCAATCCCGCATCAGCCATCCAGGCCGGATTCACCACTGTAACTTGTGCATGTGACGAACATGGAAACGTAGATATGGATGACCTCCGTGCCAAAGCTGAAGAAAATAAGGATGACCTGGCCGCACTGATGATCACCTATCCCTCGACACACGGTATCTTTGAAACAGAAATCGTAGAGATCTGCCAAATCATTCACGCCTGTGGAGCTCAGGTATATATGGATGGAGCCAACATGAATGCACAGGTAGGACTGACGAATCCGGGATTTATCGGAGCGGACGTCTGTCACCTGAATCTGCATAAAACCTTTGCATCTCCCCACGGAGGAGGCGGCCCCGGCGTAGGCCCGATCTGTGTAGCGGAACATCTGGTACCGTTCCTTCCGGGACACGGACTGTTTGGCAACTCACAGAACGAAGTATCCGCCGCACCGTTTGGCAGTGCCGGTATTCTGCCTATCACCTACGGCTATATCCGTATGATGGGTGCCGAAGGACTGACAATGGCAACCAAGACAGCCATTCTCAATGCAAACTATCTGGCTGCTTGCCTGAAAGATACGTATGGCATTGTATACCGGGGAGCCAACGGCTTTGTGGGACACGAGATGATTCTGGAATGTCGCAAGGTATACGAAGAAACCGGTATCAGCGAAAATGATATTGCCAAACGCCTGATGGACTACGGCTATCATGCTCCTACCCTCTCCTTCCCCGTGCACGGCACACTGATGATCGAGCCCACTGAAAGCGAAAGCCTCTCCGAACTGGATAACTTCGTCCTTACGATGTTGACCATCTGGAATGAAATTCAGGAAGTGAAAAACGGTGAAGCCGATAAGGAAGACAATGTACTGATAAATGCTCCGCACCCTGAATATGAAGTAGTAAGCGATCAGTGGGAACACTGCTATACGCGTGAAAAAGCCGCATATCCGATAGAGAGTGTGCGTGAGAATAAGTTCTGGGTAAATGTAGCCCGTGTAGATAATACGCTGGGCGATCGCAAACTGCTGCCCACATGCTACGGCTGCTTCGACTGAAGTAAGCTAAGCAACAACTGATTCACGATTCACCACAGAGTAGCACGGAGTATCACAGAGTAGAAATCATAAAAGATAAACTCTGTGAGACTCTGTGGTGAATTTAAACTCTGTGGTGAATCTTAATATCCTATTCCACGATGGTTATCGTACCGGCTTTAACTGTCTTTTCTTTCAACAATGCGCCTTCCGCTTTATATCCCAAAGCTACACAACCATAAACTTTATGATTTTCGGGCACTCCGAGAGAAGTCAGATAGGCCCGTACCTCCGGATCATCACAGGTCGTACCGAGCTGATTGATCCAACAGGAAGCGATGCCCAGTGAAGTGGCTGCCAGAAACATATTCTCGATAGCACAGGCACAATCCATCCCGGCCCACCATTGCTTGGGTTCATTGGACACGATGACCAAGGTTGGGGCATGATAGTAACAGCAATACGTCTCACTATGCCCCCGTTCCCGAAGATGCTTGTCATCACTTTTGGCAAATGCCCCTTTGATCCGTTCATTCAGTTCCTCCAGTTTCACCGTATTACGGACGGCAGTAAAGTGCCACGTTTCATAATGCATGCCGCTCGGCGCGTAAGCACCCGCTTCCAGGATGGCGTTCAAGTCATCCGCCGGAATCTGCTTTCGATCATACGCACGTACACGACGTCGTGCCTTAATGGTCTCTAAAACTTCATTTGTCTTCATTATCTATTCTCCTGCCAATCGGATTTATCTTTTAATCAACCCAATCTTTACATTCAGTTTGAAATAATACACTCCGTTCTCTCTCTCGAGGAAGCCATACTTGTCTTTATCAACCGATCCCTTTTCGAGACGCGAATTCAGATAAAGAAAATCCTCAAATGTTTTCTTTTCCGATTTATGATAGCACAGTACCTCACCTTTGCCATCGACCAGCAATATACCTTCAACTGCCGAATCGGTCCCATTGTATATTTTGGCCGGACGCATACCCAAGGCAAGTGCCAGAAGAAACTGCTTCATTTTAAACTCGTAAAAGCCATGCTTGCTGATCAGCTCCTCTTTTATCTTGAGAGGATTTATGATCTTCATCTGTTCGGTCAGTTCACTGACGCGTGTGATGCCGTCCAGGTGCATCATACGCACCATCTCTGCCAGCACACGGGGGAAGTGCAGATCGATCATCAGCAGATTGCAACGGAACACACGGTCCGCTACGTCCGAATACTTCAGCACACCTCCCAGACGCTCGATCATCATCATACGCTCGGCCACCTCCGTGGGTGATTCAGGGAGGGCATTAATCTTATTGACGGTCGGAGTGGCAAACTTGATACCGGACTGCTCCAACTTCAGGTTCGCCGCACGTCCACCATCCAGCAGCGGATTCATCGCACTGAGACGCGAACGGACATTGAAACCCGCCAACGGAGCCTCAGGATGCCAGAAAGCAATCGAAAAGTCGGTACGGTCCTCCGTCCGGGCTTCCAGATCAAAGATACCTGCCTCGTCCAGGAACTCCTCCACCCCGTCGGGTGACGTAACTTCATCCGCCGAAGAATTTTTAATCGTGTCCAGAATCAGGTCCGCCACTGTTGCAAAGTCCTCACGGGGAATACTTTTCTCCACCTTCTCACCTTCCATCCGGATGACCTCTTCTTCAATATAGTAACGCCGGGTGCCATCATGCTCTTCACGCTGGATCATTGCAATGGGCCGGTACTTTTCATCTTCTTTCTTTGCCTGCGGAGTTCCAAGCGATACTTTTCCATCCGCCAGCAGACGGAAAAAGGCGTACAACTCGCTCCACTCTCTTTTTGTTGCTTCAAATGCCATTCTATCTATCTTTTTTTTATTATTTCGGAGAGGTGTGTCATCATTCATCACAGAGTTCCGACGCCCCCCTATCTCTACTATCCATTTCCTTCCTGTTCATCTATAATGCGGGCAGTCTCCACTTTCTCCAGCCGGGACCTTAAACGGGGCATTGCCGACTGCCGGATACGAAGCGTCATGCTGCAATCCATATCATACGACTGAGACAGAATCTCCGGCTCCTCCTCCTTTACAATCCGCATGACATCGTTCATAAAAGGATACTCGAAAAGTACGGTTACTTCCTCGTCCACAGTTTTCTCTACAATGGTGCAGGCAGCGATGGCCTCGGCGGCGGCGGCCTTATAGGCCACAATCAGTCCACTAGTGCCCAACTTGATCCCTCCGAAATAACGGACCACAATAATCAGTATATCCGTCAGTTCGTTCGAGTTGATCTGTCCCAGAATCGGTTTGCCGGCAGTACCCGACGGCTCTCCGTTATCGTTGGCACGAAAATTCTTCCGCTCGTGTCCCAGCATATAGGCATAGCAGACGTGGCGGGCATCATAGTATTTCTTCTGGTACGCCTCCAGATGCACTTTAATCTCTTCCAAGGTACGAACCGGGAGAGCAATGGCAATAAATTTGCTTCGTTTCTCGGTATATGTTCCCTCCGAGACTTCAGTGATGGTCTTATAGGTGTCTTCTGTCATGATATCCGGAATCTTTTTTTTGATGGTTCAAGCTATACCCAGTAATTGTACCTCGAAAATCAAAGTTGAAAAAGCCGGAATCGGGCCACTGGTACGTGTGCCATAGCCCATATTATAAGGGATGTAGACGATCCAGTGATCTCCCACCCGCATCTTTTGCAGAGCAATCTGCCATCCTTCGATAACCTCGTTCAGACGAAAAGCTTCGGGACAGTTCCGCTTCCAGGAATTATCAAATTCACGTCCATTGATAAGAGTGCCCTTGTAATGAACCGACACCACACTGTTGGAACGGGGCGTGGCTGCGCCGGTACCTTCCTCCAAAACCTTATATAATATGCCGCATGGCAATTCGTGTACATCCGCTTCGGTGCGTAATGTCTGCATGAATTGTTCGTTCTGCAATTTGTATTCTTCTTTTCGTCCCATATCTGTTTCCTGATAATAATTACTTCGGCGGCAAAGATACGGAAAAACGTACATATTTGAATAGTCCGAAACACAAAACGAATTCACCACAAATTACACGGATTAACACAGAACGGCATCAATTTACTGACAACCAACAATTTATCTGTATAATTCCATGCAATTTGTGGTGAATAACGAGTTTGGGTACATCCCCTCCTCTGTTTTCCATACCCAAACACTCCTCAATCCGATATCGGATCTCCTTTTATTCGAGCTCGTGTATCACCAGCCCCGAACGCAGTTTCGGTTCGAACCAGGTAGTCTTCGGAGGCATAATGTTTCCTGTATCGGCAATATCCATCAATTGCTTCATCGAAACAGGATAAAGTGCCAAAGCCACTTTCATTTCGCCGCTGTCAACCCGTCTGCTCAATTCGCCCAAGCCGCGGATTCCCCCTACAAAGTCAATCCGGCGATCCGAACGCAGATCCTTGATTCCCAGAATTTCGTCCAGAATCAGGTTGGAAGAGATGGTCACATCCAATACACCTATAGGATCATTGTCGTCATAAGTACCCGGTTTGGCTGTCAGGCTATACCATTTGCCATCCAGATAGAGCGCAAAGTTATGCAACGCATTGGGTTTATAAATCTCTTTACCTTTCTCTTCGATCTCAAAATTCTTTTCAAGGGCGGTCAGAAATTCGGCAGGCGTCAAGCCATTGAGATCTTTCACCACCCGGTTGTAGTCGATAATAGTCAACTGGTTGGCGGGGAAACATACGGCCATGAAATAGTTGTATTCTTCGTCTCCGCGATGATTAGGATTCTGCTTTGCCTTTTCGGCCCCTACCAGGGCAGCGGCAGCCGAACGATGATGCCCGTCGGCAATATAAAGTGCCGGCATGGCAGCAAACTCCTTGGTGATGACAGCAATGTCTTTGCTGTTGTCGATCACCCAGAAAGTGTGTCCGAATCCGTCACCGGGAGCAATAAAATCGTATACCGGCTTTTGAGCCGTATACTTGCGGATAATGGCATCGAGCACCGCATTGTCGGGATAAGCAAAGAACACCGGTTCGATGTTGGCATTGTTCACACGGACATGCTTCATGCGGTCTTCTTCCTTGTCACGCCGGGTGAGTTCGTGCTTTTTGATGACACCGTTCATATAATCGGGCACGTAAGCACCCACCACCAGCCCATACTGTGTCTTGCCATTCATGGTCTGGGCATAGATATAATAATTCTCTTTGTCATCCTGCACCAGCCATCCTTTGTCACGGAACAGACGGAAATTCTCCGCCGCTTTCGCATACACCTTTTCATCATGTTCATCTGTCCCGACGGGAAAGTCTATTTCCGGTTTAATGATGTGGTACAATGATTTATCGTTCCCGGCAGCTTCTGCACGAGCCTCTTCTGAATTCAGCACGTCATACGGACGTGAAGCGACCTGTTCTACCAAGTCCTGCGGAGGACGGATGCCTTTAAATGGTTTTATTGTTGCCATAAGAACTGCAGATTACTTATTCACTCTAAACTTTTCACAACCCTCTTTCAGGAAACCCACAATCTGCCGTGCAGCTGCAATACCGGCATTGATATTCGCCTCGGCCGTCTGTGCTCCCATCTTCTTCGGAGTCGAGAAATAACGTCCGGCAAAGAGTTCGGCGAACTTCGTATTGGCCGCAGGCATGATGTCTGTGATGTATTTAAAGTCCGGCCGTTCCTCCATCAGCTGGATCAATTCGTCTTCATTGATCACTTCTTTACGGGCCGTATTAACCAAGATAGCCCCTTTCGGCATATTGGCCAGCAGATCATGATTGATGGAGTTTTTCGTTTCGGCTGTAGCGGGAATGTGCAGTGAGACGATGTTACAGGTCTTATAAAGCTCTTCGGCAGAGTCAACGGCTTTCACCCCATCTTTCTCTATCACATCTTTCGGGCAGAAAGCGTCATAAGCATAGAGTTCCATACCGAACCCCTTGGCAATACGCGCCACATTGCGTCCTACATTACCGTATGCGTGGATACCCAGTTTCTTTCCCATCAACTCCGTACCCGATGTTCCGTTATAGAAGTTACGGACAGCATAAACAAGCAGGCCAAACACCAACTCGGCTACAGCATTCGAGTTCTGTCCCGGAGTATTCATCACACATACACCGTGTGCAGTGGCTGCATTCAGGTCTACATTATCGTATCCGGCACCGGCACGAACTACTATTTTCAACTCTTTCGCTGCATCGAGCACCTCGGCGTCGATGATGTCACTACGGATAATAATGGCATTCGCATCTTTCACTGCGTCAAGCAGTTGAGCTTTATCTGTATATTTCTCAAGCAGAGCCAATTCAAATCCGGCTCCTTCTATTTCTTTCTTGATGCCATCCACCGCAATCTTGGCAAATGGCTTTTCGGTTGCAACAAGTACTTTCATTTCTCTTATTCTATTTTGGGAGAATTCACCACAGAGGATACCGCAAACACCAAATGCCGTCATTCAAGAGAGCCCTGTATCCTTTCCGTATGCTCTGTGGTGAAATCACATTATTAATGAAGTTTCTCAAATTCCTGCATGCAGTCAATCAATGCCTGTACGCTCTCTTTCGGCATTGCATTGTAGCAAGATGCACGGAAGCCACCCACCGAGCGGTGCCCTTTGATGCCGGACATTCCTTTATCCGTAGCGAACTTCAGGAAATCGGCTTCCAGATCCTTATATTCCGGTGCCATCACAAAGCAGATATTCATACGCGAACGGTCCTCCTTAGCAGCTGTCCCTACAAACATCTTGTTGCGATCTATCTCGGCATACAGCATGTCTGCCTTCTCGGTAGCCCGGCGATCCATCTCTTTGACGCCACCCTGAGCCTTGATCCAGCGCAAAGTCTGCATGGCGGAATAGATAGGCAATACGGGAGGTGTGTTAAACATGGAACCGCCGTCGATATGGGTCTTATAATTCAGCATGCTCGGGATGTAACGTGACACCTTGCCTACCGCATCGTCTTTTACTATGACGAATGTAACGCCGGAGGGAGCCAGATTCTTCTGAGCACCGCCGTAGATACAAATATACTTCGAAACGTCCACCGGACGGGAGAAGATATCAGAAGACATGTCGGCTACCATCGGAACCGGTGAATCAAGATCTCCCTTCAATTCCGTACCATAAATCGTATTGTTGGTGGTCACATGGAAATAATCAGCATCAGCAGGTATGGTAAAGTCTTTAGGGATAAACGTATAGTTCGCATCAGCCGAAGAAGCTACCTCAACCACTTCGCCAAAGCCTTTCGCCTCTTTCATCGCTTTTTTAGCCCAAACACCGGTGTTCAGGTAAGCTGCCTTCTTCTCAAGGAAGTTGTAAGGCACCATGCAGAACTGCATACTGGCACCACCGCCCAGGAAAAGTACCGAATACCCTTCGGGGATGTTAAGTATTTCCTTAAACAAAGCAACGGCTTCATCCATAACTGCCTGAAAATCCTTGCCACGATGGCTGACTTCCAACACAGAAAGACCTGAACCGTTGAAATCGAGAATGGCTTTCGCTGTTTCTTCTATTACTTCGCGAGGGAGAATGGAAGGGCCTGCACTGAAATTATGCTTTTTCATTTGATGAGTGTTTTTGGTTATACAATTTCGTTATTTTATGTCTACTGACATGGCGAATTTACGAATTTATTTCCTCTCAACAAACGTTTCCCTGTAAAATTACAATCTTAGAGGGCATTTATCTTACTTTTTAATGGTTTATGCAGGATTTATGCACCATTTTGTTATCTATACATGCCAAGATGGTAGAAAAAGTTCAAACTGATATTATTACACGATATTCTATTCTGAAATGAAAGAGAGAATGACTAAAAAGTGAATATTTATAAGAAAGAAGGACTAAAGCCGGGAAGAGCCGGAAACCGGAAAGCTGTTTCACCACAGATTTCACAGATTAACACAGATTGATGATTGATCTTATCAGCAATAAAGTTGAAAGTGCCGTGCCAATCGGTGTAATCTGTGGTGAATCCGTTCCATGTCAATCTGTGCAACCCATGGTGAATTCGTCATGTGTCAATCGGTATAATCTGTGGTGTCAGTGCCCTGCCGCCTCTATCCGATAAATCCGGTTTAATCCGCCTCCTCGATCACCGTTTTCATCCCTTTGATCTTCTCGCCACGGATCAGCGTCAGCAATTGCTTCATCTTGGGGCGCCGCACGGCAACAAAGGCATAATGATCTTTCACGTCGATTGCTCCGACATCCTCACGTGCAAGATTTCCTTTTTTATAAAGGAAACCGGCTATGTCGATCTTGCTCAATTTGTCCTTCTTCCCTTTACCTATATAAATAGTCACCCACTGAGGTTTAGCCGGACGGGGTGCATTCTCCGGCAAGTCGAAGATCTCAAGCTCCGAAGGTATATAATCCGGCACATGTTCCTCCGGATTCAGTATCAGATAAGAAGTACCCGTCGCATCCCAACGGGCAGTACGGCCATTGCGGTGGGTAAAGGCTTCTTCGTTCACCGGCAAATGATAATGGATGATATGTTCCACCTCCGGGATATCAAGTCCGCGGGCAGCCAGGTCCGTAGACACCAGCACCGGACAGCTGCCATTACGGAACTTATACAGTGCCCGTTCCCGATCCGGTTGCTCCATACCTCCATGAAAGCGTTCATTGGAAACTCCTTTTTCCGTTAGTAAGGCACTCACACGGTCCACCGCATCCCTGTGGTTACAGAAAACAATACTCGAACTGCTTCCCAACGTACAAAGCAGCTTATACAGGGTCTCTATCTTATCTTTAGCAGGCGAAACCATCTTCATCAACCGCAAACGTGATTCCTCCACATCGTTTGTCAGGAAATCAAGCTTTATTGTACGGTTCAGTCCTGTAAATTGCGGAATCTCTTCCGCATCTGTTGCCGAAGTCAGAAAACGCCGTTTCAAGTCGGGCAACTGTCCGATAACCGTTGCCATCTCTTCCTGAAAACCAAACTCCAGGCATTTATCAAATTCATCGATCACCAACAGACTCACTGTGCTTGCATCGAAGTTCTGCTTGGAGAGATGGTCGTTCATACGGCCGGGCGTACCGATGATAACCGCCGGCTGCATTCCTTTCATCGTACGGTGCTCTTCCATCGCCGGACGTCCGCCATAGCAACTCATCGCCTTGAATTCCGTCCCCATCGCCTTGAACACCTGCTCTATCTGCAATGCCAACTCACGTGATGGCACCAGCACCACGGCCTGTACTCCTTTCACGTCGGCCTTCAAACTGCCGACCAGCGGCAACAGAAAGGCCAGGGTCTTGCCCGAACCTGTGGGCGAAAGTAATATCAAATCTTCGCCACCTTTATTAAATGCCTCAACAGACGCTTCCTGCATCGGATTGAGTTGTTCTATTTTCAACCTTTCGAGTATATCCTTCAAACCATTCATTGTTTTTTCCACATTTTTGAATAATGACACAAAGATAAAAAAAAACTGCTTCCGGACAACCCGAAAGCAGTTTCTTTTATGATGATCTCCGAAGGGTTATCCACCGAAGTTATCGAACATCAAGTTCTTAGACGGAACACCGAGATCGTCGAGCATCTTCTCGACAGCTTTACTCATCGGGCCGGGACCACACATGTAGTATTCGATGTCTTCCGGAGCTTCATGGTTCTTCAGATAAGTTTCGTAAATCACGTTGTGTACGAAACCTGCCGTATACTTCACACCGGCTGCGTCTGCAGCAGGGTCCGGACGGTCGAGTGCCAGGTGGAACTTGAAGTTCGGGAAGTCTTTCTCAATCTGCAGGAAGTCTTCCAGATAGAACACCTCGTTCAGTGCACGGGCACCGTAGAAGTAGTTCATCGTACGGTCAGTGATATGCAGCGTCTTGGTCAAGTGCATAATCTGGGCACGCAACGGAGCCATACCTGCACCACCACCGATCCACATCATTTCGTTCTTCGAATCCAGAATCGGGTGGAAGTCACCGTAAGGTCCACTCATGGTCACCTTGTCACCTGGCTTCAGCGTAAAGATGTAAGAAGAAGCGATACCCGGCATCACATCCATAAAGCCCGGTCCCTGATCTTTCGGTTTGAAAGGAGGAGTAGCGATACGTACAGTCAGCATGATGCGGTCACCCTCAGCCGGATAGTTGGCCATAGAATAAGCACGGATGGTCGGTTCGTCGTTGCGGCACTTCAGGCCGAGCAGACCGAATTTCTCCCATGCCGGAAGATATTCGTCACCGATCAGGCTCTTGTCGATGTCCTTATCATAATCCATCGAGAAGGTAGGAATCTTGATCTGGGCATACGAACCCGGCACAAAGTCCATGTGTTCGCCCGGAGGCAGAGCCACGATAAACTCTTTGATAAACGTAGCCACGTTCTTGTTCGAGATCACCTCGCACTCCCACTCTTTCACACCCAGGATAGACTCGTCGATCTTGATAGACATATCCTGTTTCACCTTCACCTGGCATCCGAGGCGCCAGTGATCGGCCTGTTCTTTACGAGAGAAGAAACCGGTTTCGGTAGGCAAAATCTCGCCACCACCTTCGAGCACCTGGCAACGGCACTGTCCGCATGAACCCTTACCACCACAAGCCGATGAAAGGAACACATTGTTGGCAGACAACGTACCCAGCAGAGTACCACCCTGAGATGTTTTCAGTTGTTGCTCTCCATTCATCGTAATCGTAACCTCGCCCGAAGGAGAAAGATAGCTCTTCGCAACGAGCAGTATAATGACAAGCAGGATGATCACCACAAGGAAGACTCCGATACTTGCTAATATTAAAGACGTCATTGTTTTATTCTTTTTACTTTAGTTATAATTTCAATCCAGAGAAACACATAAAGGCCATAGCCATCAGTCCTACTGTGATAAACGTAATGCCCAGACCTTTCAGCGGAGCGGGAACATCAGAGTAAGCCATCTTTTCGCGGATAGCGGCCAGACCGACGATAGCCAGCAACCAGCCAATACCGGAACCGAGTGCGTATACTACAGCACTGCCCACGCCGGTAATAGCCTGCGGGTTCGACGGATCCATCGTGATTCTCTGCTGCATGAACAGTGAAGCACCCATGATGGCACAGTTAACGGCGATCAGCGGAAGGAAGATACCCAGTGAAGCGTAGAGCGAAGGGCTGAAGCGTTCCACCACCATTTCTACCAACTGCACGATACCGGCAATAACGGCAATAAAGAGAATAAAACTCAGGAAGCTGAGGTCAACACCTTCAATGATCGCATTGGCAGCCAGCACCTTAGTTTGAAGCAAGTAGTTGACCGGCAACGTAACCACCAATACGAAAGTTACGGCGATACCCAGTCCTACAGCAGTTTTCACATTCTTCGACACAGCCAGATATGAACACATACCCAGGAAGAAGGCGAATATCATGTTGTCCACAAAGATGGAGCGGACAAATAAACTTAATAATTGTTCCATAATTTTTCTTTTACTTTCTTAGGTTGTATTACTTTTCCTGGAGTTCTTTGCAGCGGCTGCGCTGATACCAGATGATACATGCACAGATGATCAGTGCCATCGGCGGCATCAACATCAAACCATTGTTGATGTAACCCATCTTATAGAATGATTCAGGGATAATACGGAAGTTGAGCAATGTGCCCGATCCGAGCAACTCGCGGAAGAAAGCCACGATGATCAGGATCTTGGCATATCCCAGACCATTACCTACACCGTCGAGGAATGACTCCCACGGACCGTTTGCCATGGCAAACGCTTCGAGGCGTCCCATCAGGATACAGTTTGTAATGATCAGACCTACGTATACCGAAAGCTGTACGCTTACATCGTATGCAAACGCTTTCAGCACCTCACTTACTATAGTTACCAATGCGGCTACTACCACCAACTGTACGATGATACGGATACGGTTAGGAATCGTCTTACGCAGCAAAGAGATAACGACGTTTGAGAAAGCCGTAATCACAGTTACCGAAAGACCCATCACGATAGCCGGTTCCAGTTTGGCCGTTACAGCCAGTGCCGAACAGATACCGAGCACCTGCACGGTTACCGGGTTATTCAATCCCAGCGGAGTAGCGAATACTTCTTTATTCTTTTTAGAAAATAATTGGCTCATATTCTATCGTTCCTCCTTAATTATTAGTTAAAAATTTATCGTACTGGCTCAGACATGCTTTGATCATGGCGTCCACACCTTTCGAAGTGATTGTACCACCCGAAATACCGTCAACCTGATAAGCAGGGTCTGTCACCTTACCGTTTTTCTCTACAGCCAGTGCAACCTGTCCGTCTTTCAATACCTTCTTGCCAGAGAATTCATTCTGGAAAGCAGTTGTCGCAATCTCAGCACCCAAGCCCGGAGTTTCGCTGGCATGCGAGAAATAAACACCGTAAACAGTGTCTTTATCGGCATTCAAAGCCACATATCCCCAGATAGCGCCCCAAAGACCGGCACCGTAAACCGGTACCACGTATTTGGTTTCTCCGTCTACCTCACATACGAAAACGTGCAAACGATTGTTTTCCTTCGCTTCTTTTTCGTAGCTGATAGAGAAACCATCCGTATTTTCTGTCAGAGTGCCATCCACATTCATCAGCATGTCACCCTTTACATATTTATTATATTCAGCATCGGCATCTTTCACATCTCTGATGTTCAGTGCAGACAAAATTTGCTTCTTGGTGTCCAACTCCTGGTTTTTATTCTGAATGTCTTTCAGAGAAGAGCTGACAAATGCAAGCAGGAATGCCACGATAACAACCATTACCGAAGCATAAATGATAGTATAAGAGTTACTATTTGTATTCATCTTTCTTGTTCGGTTTAATTGTTAGACTTAATGGCGCGTTTTTCACGCAGTTTGATGTTGCTCTGAACCACACAATAGTCGATCAGCGGAGCGAAGATGTTCATCAGCAGGATAGCGAGCATCATACCTTCGGGATAACCCGGGTTCAACACGCGGATGATGATGGCCATCGCACCGATCAGGAATCCGAAGATGTACTTACCGGTTTCCGTACGTGCGGATGTCACAGGGTCGGTAGCCATAAACACAGCACCGAAGCAGAAACCACCCAGCACCAGGTGTTCGTACCAAGGCATGTGAGCCATGGCAGTGTCGGGACCTACAGTATTGAAGATCCATCCCATGAATGCACCGCCAACGAATACCGAAAGCATTGTTCTCCAGCTTGCGATACCTGTCCACAGCAGAATAACGGCACCAATCAGAATAGCAATCACACTGGTTTCACCGATAGAGCCCGGAATCAGACCGGTCACCATATCCCACGAGAAAGCCGGGAAGCCATTGGGATCGGTAGCAGTAGACGCCACACCCAGCGAAGTGGCCGCTGTCAGTCCGTCTACCGTGTTACCCAATCCGAAGATGCTGTCTTGTGCCACCCAAACGGCGTCACCCGACATCTTGGTAGGATAAGCGAAGAACAGGAATGCACGGGTCACAAGGGCAACGTTGAACACGTTCATACCTGTACCTCCGAACACTTCTTTCGCAAAAATAACAGCGAATGCAGTGGCTATGGCCAGAATCCACAACGGACAGTCTACCGGTACAATCATCGGGATCAGGATACCCGAAACGAGGAATCCTTCCTGAATCTCTTCCTTCTTCCATTGTGCCACCACGAACTCAATGCCCAGACCCACTACATAAGATACGATAATCTTAGGCAGAATGGCCAGGAAACCGTAAATGAACATTTCGATGAAGCCACCCTGAGCTCCGGTGTGAGTGAAATGCTGGTAACCTACGTTGTACATACCGAACAGCAAAGCCGGTATCAACGAAATAACCACAATCGACATGATACGTTTGCTATCAATCGAGTCGTGGATGTGCGCTCCCGATTTCGAAGTGGTGTTGGGCACGAACAGGAAAGTTTCGAAGCCATCGAACACCGAACGAAACGCGTGGAGTTTGCCGCCCTCTTCAAAGTTCGGCTTTATCTTATCGAGATAATTTCTTAACGCTTTCATTAATTATGAATTATAAATTATGTGTTATGAATTACATCATTTCAGCACGAAGCATATCGAGTCCGGCACGAACGATGCGTTGCAATTCCAGTTTCGAAGAGTCGACAAATTCGCACAAAGCAAAGTCTTCGGGCGCCACTTCGTAGATACCCAGAGCTTCCATGCGGTCGATGTCCCCGGCAATGATTGCTTTGATCAGGAATTCAGGCAGAATGTCCATCGGGAATACTTTGTCGTATTCGCCGGACATAATCATGTGGCGTTCGCCTCCCTTGATACGGGCATCGAGCACATACTCCTTCTTATTCCCCATCAACCAGCTGAAATACGAGCGGTTGACGCTGAACTGATTGAAACGGGGCATGATCCATCCCAGCATTTCGTGGATGTCGTCACCTTCGGGAATCACTGTGAGCTGGCTGTCGAAAGCGCCCAGGAATCCGTTCGGCTTCACTTGTTTGCCTGTCAGCACATTGCCGCTGATGTAACGCAACTCTTTATCCTTCGTCACGTTTCCGGCAAACACATGGGTCAGCAGTGCGCCGACTTTCAGTTTGCAATAAGCAGGTTTCACCACTTCAGATCCTGTAACGGCTACGGTACGAGTCAGGTCCACCCGTCCGGTATTGAACAGACGTCCGATGAAGATTACGGCTTCCGCGCCGATAGTCCACACCGTCTCACCTTTCACTACGGGAGCTACGTGATTGATTTGTACCCCTACATTTCCGGCAGGGTTCGGTCCGTCAAATACGGTTACTGTGACATTTTTAGCCTGTGTCAGGGCTGTCGATTTTTGTTTGATGCTGATACCCAGATACGTTTTGGCTATTTTAGCCAGGGCATCCAGTCCTGTCTGGAAATTAGCTTCTTCCCCTTTCAGAACATATTCGAAATCGGGTGCCAGCGGGTTGCTGTCGAAAGCAGAGATGAAGATAGCCCGCGGAGCGACTGTCGGATCGGCAATCACGTCATACGGACGCTGTTTCATAAATGCAAACATACCAGCTTCCAAGAGTGCAGCTTTCACAGCCTCGCCATCGAGTTTGGATACGTCCTTCTTGCCGAATTCTTCGTAATCCTGCTCTGCGGCAGCCTCCACCACGATGTTCAGCACCTTACGGCGTGCACCGCGCTCCACGCTTGTTACAACGCCGCTAACGGGCGAAACAAATTTCACTTCAGGATGATTCTTGTCGATAAACAAGGGTCCCCCGGCCATCACATATTCCTGCTCTTTCACCACCACCTTCGGAGTCACTCCTGGGAAATCATCGGGTACGAGTGCGTAGAATCCCGGTTCTTTCACCGTTGAGAGCTCTTCAGCAGCTTTTCCTTTCAGGTTGATGTCAAGGCCTTTACGTAACTTTATTACATTTGCCATGTGATTATATAAAATAATGGTTTCATAATTTGCCCGCAAAAGTAATAAATAATAATGTGAATAAAGAGGAAAAATGAAAGGAATTACGGAAATTTCTCCGTAATTCACCCTTTGAACAAGCATCAATAGATAAAAAAGGCTAAAAAAACGAGGAAGGGTTTTGAACGATCGACGATGAACGGTTGTTGAACGATGGACCGTTAACGGTGATTAACTGTGAACTATTAACGGTGGTTAATTCTAAACGATCAGTGTTTGTGAACGAGGAACGGTTAACAATGGATAACGAAGGGATGCAGAGAGATGTAGCAGAAGAAGATGACGGAAGGAAGCAATCTCCGGCAGCACTGAGGGATAATTTTAAGAAAAAGGGTGTAGCCATACGGGGCTGAAGGTGTAGCCTTAACACAAAAAGGGTGTAGCCCTCCTTCCCGTATGGCTACACCCTTTCATTTCTATGTTACCGATTACCGGCCCATCCATTGACGGTCAATCCGTATTTATTTCCGACCGTTGATCGTTCGCCGTTCAACAACCGTTCATCGCCGATCGTTCAAAAGCGTTCACTGTTCCGGTGCAAACATCGGGTCCCAAGCAGGCAAACGGATTGGTTTCTGCTTCAAGATTTCCAACACCTTGGGAGTTGCGAATTTCTTCTCCACTACCAGGCGGAACATGTATTCATCAAACCATTCATCCGTCATAATCAGATGTCCCTGATAGCCGTTGGTTGCTCCCCAACTGTTTTCTACCATCCATTTCACCGGTTTATTATCTTTGACATCCACCGCCATCAGAGTCATGGCATGGCTCGATCCACTGGCAAACGTCTGCACGCGTTGTTTTTTGTCCATCCCGAAGGTAGTTCCCATCAGCGATGCATAATCATAATTGTTCACGTCGAGCAATCCTCGCTCCGAGTTCAGGAATTTGCCCACATCGCACGAGAAATACATCATTGTGCTGTCCTTCAGTGATGCGATGGCCATCTCCTTGATTTCGTCAGCAGGAAGATTGACGTAGGTCCAGTTACGTCCGTCGTAGCGGTGGCGGTCAAAATCAATTTCGTAACATTTATAATATTCGCGGCTCGGATCATTCATCAGCATCACGTAGTTATCCAGCAGGTTCTTGTCACCATATTTTTCCAGGAAAGACATCGGCGTATATTGTGCAGTCTCCACCGGATTTCCCTTCTCGTCCTTGCGTGTCCAGGTAAACTCGGTGGGAGGAACGCCCAGGTTGAGCACCAGCATACGGTATACGGTGCCCAGCATCTCCGTCTTGTCCTTCTCGAGCGCAGGCTGTTTGGCCCCCTTTGCGGCGCGGTCGCGCAGTTGCAGACCATACTCACGCAGTTTTTCGGCAATCAGCCCTGCCATGCGCGATGTATTCTCACTGCTGTTCGTCTCGGGCATCACCTCTTTGGGTACCAGGCCATATTTAGAGACAATGTCGGCCACCCCGGTAAACGTGCCGCCATCACTCAGCGGATTGCGGAAGAGCCATTCCACCATTTTGTCATCCATCGGCTTTTCGCGGGTATCGATAACGCCCTGCAGGAAAAGATTGGCCTTCTCCAGCTGATCCCAGAAGAAGTTGTAGTTCTGCGAAAATTCAAAAGACCCCAGTCCATACCGGGCTATTGCTTTGGCACGCATCACGTTCAGCCCGGTGAACAGCCAGCAACGGCCCGACGACTTCTGATCTGTAATTCCTTTTGAGTCAACTTTGATGGAAAAGTGAGTATCCATCCCCTTCAGGTTGTCCTGATTCAGCGCCAGCTTGCGGATGTCATTGTTACCGATTGCATTGCGGATGGCTTTGTCGGTTGTCGTGCCTTGGTAGCTTTGTTTGATTTGGTTCAGCATTTCCGGACTGATACCTCCCTTGTCTTGCTGCGCGCATACGGTTAGGAATGCGGCACTTAGAGCAAAAACAGATAATATTCGTTTATTCATGTGGTAAAGTAATTTGGTTAATAAAGGAGTCTTCTCCTTTTTCTTTTGCAAAAATAGTATCCTTTTCCGGAACTTTTGTCACAGTATTTAGATTTATTATCTATTTGGATGAAAACTTATCCAAATAAAATAGTTTCCTTTGCACCAATATTCATACAAAGCAATGAAAAGATATATAATAGGTATATTGATGGCGATCATGCCTGCCGCATTCGTTGCGGCCCAAGACAAAGGCATTTCAACAGTAAAAGACGGACAGACAGCCGTCGGCAACACATTCAACACGGACACAGCCAAGCAAGACAGCACCCCTGCCCTTTCGAAACGTGAACTGCGGAGTCAGCGGGTAGCCCGGCGCAACCTTCATTACAACATTCTCGGAGGGCCCAGCTACACCCCCGACTTCGGCCTGCTGATTGGCGGAAGCGCTTTGATGACTTTTCGTATGAACCCGAGCGACACCACCCAGCAACGCTCCGTGGTACCTGTAGCCATCGCACTGATGTTCAACGGCGGACTCAATTTGTTCTCCAAGCCGCAACTATTCTTTAAAGGCGACCGCTTCCGCATCTTCGGACAGTTCAGTTACAAAAATACACAAGAAAACTTTTACGGCATCGGTTACAGCACCAATAAAGATTATGTGCGCAGCGACACCACCAGCCAGTACCGATACAGTGGATTACAGATCAACCCCTGGTTCCTGTTCCGCCTGGGTGAAAGCAATTTCTTTGCCGGCCCGCAGGTCGACCTCAACTATGATCACATGTACGATCCGGCCAAATACCTTGTCGACCAGCCCTCTTACAAAGCTGCCGGCGGCACGGACAAAGGCTATAAGAACTTCAGTTCCGGTGTCGGCTTCCTGCTGACTTACGACACACGCGACGTGCCCGCCAACGCCTATCGGGGCATGTACCTCGACTTCCGTGGCATGATGTACCAAAAGTTCCTGGGAAGCGACAATAATTTCTACCGCCTGGAGATAGACTACCGCCAATACAAGACTCTTCGCAAACGCGGCGTGCTTGCCTGGACGGCACAAACGAAAAACGTGTTTGGCGACGTCCCTCTCAACAAATACGCTCTCAGCGGTACTCCGTTCGATCTCCGAGGTTACTACATGGGCCAATATCGTGATAAGTCGTCACATGTCGTCATGGCGGAATATCGTCAGATGATCAATACGGACAAAGGCAACTGGGTGAAGCGCATGCTCAACCATGTGGGCTATGTGGCTTGGGCGGGATGCGGATTCATGGGCCCTAACCCGGGAAAAATAGAAGGTGTCCTGCCTAACATGGGTGTGGGTCTCCGCATTGAAGTGCAGCCCCGCATGAACGTCCGCCTCGACCTGGGACGCAACATGGTGAACAAGCAAAATCTGTTCTACTTCAACATGACAGAAGCATTCTGAGAACCTGTTTTATATTCTTCCTGAATAAATTCTCAATATAGGTTTGACCTGTTTTTGAGTTTCTTTTCAGTCTGTTTCCCCGTTTTTATGCGTCACATAGCCTGCTATGCTCCCACAAAGACGGGGAAATATCCTTGAAAACAAATCTTCCCTCCCGACAGAACTTAAACAGGCACTAAATAAAATATTACTGCATTCGATGCTTTATTTCTAAAAAAAGGGGTATATTTAGGGCATTAGTTGCAAATTTATCTTATATTTGCACGGATTTCACAAGCAAACAGACAATATATACAAATAAGTACATCGATATGAAAAGAGTTTTATTCATACTATGTAGTATACCCCTACTTCTATTTTCACCGGTTTCTTTCGCAAATGCCCAGGAAACCAGTGATTTCTCAAAACTAAACCCGGAAGATTACACCAACATTTCACTTCCTCCCCTCGATCTGTTATTCGAAAACGCCAAAGGAGGACCGATCTATGAACTTGCCAGTGTAAAAGAGCAGATCGAACGCAAACTGCTGGCAAAAGAAAGACGGTCGTTTCTACAGTTTTTCAGTGTACGGGGCAGCTACCAGTGGGGTCGTTTCGGAGTAGACAATACCTTTACGGACGTAGCGACTCCGATTATGTACAATTACAGCACTTCCAAACAGAAAATGTATACTGTAGGCGGGGCCATAAACATTCCGTTTAATGAATTATTTGATTTAGTCCCACGTGTAAGGCGCCAGAAATTAACTGTCAAAACAACTGTTCTGGAACGGGAAGTTAAATTTGAAGAGATGAAGCGGGAAATCATAGAATTATATGCCACAGCAACCTCTCAGCTCAATGTGCTAAAATTGCGTGCAGAAGCCTTGGAATTGGCTAATATGCAATACGATATTGCAGAGAAGAACTTTGTTAACAATACGATCAATACAGGAGACCTTTCTGTGGAAAAAGAAAGGCAGTCCACCGCATTAGAAGCATTTGAGAAAAGCCGATTTGAAGTAACCAAAAGCCTGATGATTCTCGAGGTAGTCACCCGTACCCCCATTTTAAAAAAATAAAAGCTTTGCCCTATGGATTATGTACTCTATTTACTTCGCGCTCTATATCGAGTAAAATGGTGGATTCTATTGGGAACCGCCCTAATTACCGCAATCGTTTATTTCCGTACAGGAAATCTCAAAGGTGGTTATAATGTGGAAGCAACCTTATACACCGGTGTAGTGTCCGGCTATGGAGTTGAAGAAAGTACCAAAGTAGATTGGGCGCTGGCTCAGAACTCAATGGACAACCTTATTAACATCATCCAGGCCGAAAGCACCTTGAAGCGGGTATCTCTGCGCCTCTTCTCACGGATACTGGTAAAAGGGAGTCCGGACAAAGACAATGAAGGCATCACTGCTGCCAGCTATAATTACACCTATAACCATATGAAAAACAGTCCGGACGGGAAAGCTCTCATAGCCTTAATAGATCGGACCAGTGAAGACAAGACTATGGAGAACTTTCAAAAGTACGAACGTCAGGATAAGAACAACTATATATATGGGCTGTTTTACTTCCAGCATGTTTACTATAGCTATCAAGCCCTGAAGAACATCAAAGTAGAAAGGAAAGGAAGCAGTGACTTGCTGAAGGTAAGCTATCAATCAGGTGATCCGGGCATTGCTTATAACACAATTGAGATATTGATGAAAGAATTTGTCAACGAATACCAAGCTCTGCGATATGAGGGGACGGACAAGGTCATCGAATATTTCAAAGCTGAATTGAAGCGTATTGGAGGCGACCTGACCAAATATGAAGATGACTTGACACAGTATAATGTAGAGAATCGGATTATCAACTATTATGATGAAACCAAAGAAATAGCAGCTATCAATAAAGAGTTCGAACTACGCGAACAAAACGTGTTATTTGAATACAACAGCTCTAGGGCAATGCTCGAAGAATTGGAGAGGCAAATGGACGCTAATTCCAAACGGATAATCCACAATGTGGAACTGGTAGACAAGTTAAAGCAGGCCACCAACCTGACCGGTAAAATCATCGAGATGGAGACGATCTCAACAGCCGGAGATAGTACGGGAATGAAGCTCACAGAATACAAAAATCGCCTGATTCAGAGTCGGCGGGACCTCTCAACCATTGCCAATCAATACGTTGCCGGGCAGCAGACCAAAGAAGGCGTTGCCAAAGCCACCATCGTGGAGCAATGGCTTGACCAACTATTGCTCTTTGAAAAAGCCAAAGCAGAACTCAAGATCGTGCAGAGAAGCCGCAGCGACCTGAACGCCAAATACACCCATTTCGCTCCGGTGGGGACTACTATCAAGCGAAAAGAGCGTACGATAAGCTTCACTGAACAAAATTACCTGACAAACCTTAAAAGTTACAACGACGCATTGCTCCGGAAAAAGAACCTGGAAATGACCGCAGCCATTCTGAAGGTGCTTAATCCGCCCGCATATCCCATCAATGAAGAGGTGGCCAGTCGCAAGAAGATCGTAATGATGGCAGCAGCCGGCAGTTTTATCTTTTTTGTAGCCCTCTTCCTGCTTATCGAAGCCATCGACCGCACCCTGCGCGACTCCACCCGTACGCGCAAACAGACTGGCAGCATCGTATTGGGAGCTTATCCCGCCCCATTGAAACTGAGCCCTATCAGCAAACAGTGTGAAGAGATTGCCACGCGTTATATGAGTAGCGCCATCCTCCGGTTCTTCACCGAGCGGAAGGAAGGCATGCCTTTCATCCTCAACCTTCTCAGTACGGAGCAAGGTAGCGGCAAGACCTATCTGGCGGAACAATTACAGGGATATTGGGAAAGTATCGGGCTGAAAGTGCGCCGTCTCACGGATGGAACGGATTTCAATTCCAACTCATCCGCCTTTACCCTGGCTAAAAATTTGACAGACCTTTATACTCCCGAAACCGAAGATATCTTAATTGTGGAATATCCGAGCTTGGAGAAAGCCAACATCCCCACTCCGCTGTTGCAAGATGCCCAGCTCAACTTGTTAGTAGCATCAGCTGTCCATGGCTGGAAAGCGACAGACAAGGTCTTGTTACAGAAACTCAAGTCCCAGTTGGGCACATCTCCGTACCTATACCTGAACCGGGCACCCAAATACGAAGTGGAGACCTATACCGGCATGCTTCCCCCATATACATTTGTACATAAACAGATGTATCGTTTATCTCAACTTGCTTTGACGGAAAGCCTGTTTAACTGGAAAAAGAACAGTAGAAAGAAGCCGCAAGATATTGACGATGACGATGATGAATGATGAACTACAAAAGAAACGAGATCCGGATCAATCTGAGATAGCATTTTATCTCTTGTTTTCAGTCCAGTTGGTACTTATTGCCATCGGTATATTCGTTCCCATCCGAATGGGGGTAACTACATTGCCATTAGTTATAGCACTGAGTATGATCACGCTAATGCGATGCACCGGACAAGAAACCGATTGGAAACGGGGACAGAATGTCATGTTCGGACTATTCATGGTATGGGGTGCATATTGCCTTTTCGAGATAGGCAACCCCAACCATGTTCAGGCAGCTTGGAACATCGCTATTACACATTATTGGGTTTATCCGTTGGTCTTTGCCTTCGTCGTCCCTTTGGCCATCCGCAATTATAAAGGGATAGAATGGCTACTGCTTATCTGGTCTGTCTTCATACTTATTGCTGCCTTCAAGGGATATTGGCAAAAAAGTCATGGTTTCAATGCCAAAGAGCTATATTTTCTATACACATTAGGAGGCTACCGTACACATCTTATCTGGTCGGGAATCAGATATTTCTCCTGTTTCCCCGATGCTGCAAACTTCGGGGTTCACTCTGCAATGGCTGTCACCACTTTCGGCATAGCCACGTTCTACGTACGAAAGAGATGGATGAAAGTTTATTTCGCCATCATTGCCATTTGTGCCATCTACGGCATGGGTATCTCCGGCACCCGGGCAGCAATGGCTGTACCATTTGGCGGAATCGCACTCTTCATCCTTGTGTCCAAAAGCTGGAAAAGCTTTGCTCTTAGTACCCTGGCATTTATTGCAGTGTTTTCTTTCTTCAACTTCACTACTATCGGAGATGGCAACCAATACATTCGTAAAATGCGTTCGGCCTTCCGGCCTTCCGAAGATGCCTCTTATCAGGTGCGGGTGGAAAACCGTAAAAAGATGAAGGGTCTTATGGACGAGAAGCCTATCGGATATGGTATCGGACTCTCCAAGGGAGCACAATACGGTCCTAAAGAGGTAATGCCCTATCCACCTGACTCGTGGCTGGTAGCCGTATGGGTGGAAACGGGCATCGTGGGACTAATGCTTTATTTACTTATCCATGGAGTGCTTTTCGCTTGGTGTTCGTGGTTGCTGATGTTCAGGATTATGAACCAACGTTTGAGAGGATTGCTGGCCGCATGGCTTTGCATGAATGCCGGATTCTTTGTCGCGGCTTATGCCAACGACGTCATGCAATACCCCAACTCCATCATTGTCTATACGGGCTTTGCTCTCTGCATAGCGGGACCTTACATCGATCCGGTGATGCAGAAAGAAGACGAAGAACTGGAAAGGGAGAGAAAAGAGAAGAAAAAAAGAGATTGATTATTAACGAAATAAAAAAGAATAAAGGGTTCATCACAGACATCCATGAAACAAATACCTCCTTTAATATCTTTTATCACCATCTGTTACAATGGGCTGGACGACACTTGCGTGTTGATAGAATCGCTACGCGACACAATCAGTTCCGTCAGTTATGAAATCATTGTGGTGGACAACGCGTCCCGCCAGGATGAAGCCTCCCTGATACAGGAACGGTATCCCTTTGTACGGACTCTCCGCAGCGAGAAAAATCTCGGATTCTCGGGAGGAAACAATCTCGGAATACAGATAGCACAAGGAAAATACCTGTTCCTGATCAATAACGACACCTACCTGACCGAAGACGGACTGCCCGCCCTGATAGAACGGTTGGAGAGCGATCCCCGCATCGGGGCTGTATCACCTAAAATCCGTTTTGCCTTTCCGCCGCAAAACATTCAATTTGCCGGATATACCAAGCTCAGCCGGTATACGATGCGCAATAAAGCATTGGGCATGGGATGTCCGGACGACGGGACTTTCGACACTCCACGCCCCAGTGCCTACCTTCATGGAGCTGCGCTGATGCTGAAACGGGAGGTCATCTGGAAAGCCGGACTGATGCCGGAGATCTATTTTCTCTATTACGAGGAGCTGGACTGGTGTACCAGCATGACGCGTGCCGGCTATCAGCTGTGGTACGAGCCGCGCTGCACCATCTTCCACAAAGAGAGCCAAAGTACCGGGCGGCAAAGCCCTCTCCGCACCTTTTATATGATGCGAAACCGAATGCTTTACGCCTGGCGCAACCTCCCGGGAATGGAACGTTGCTTGGCTATCGCTTACCAAATGCTGATCGTAGCTCCCAAAGACAGCCTGTGCTTCGTCCTGAAAGGAGAGCCCAAGCTGGCAAAAGCCGTCTGGCACGGAGTGAAGGGTTTCTGGAAGCTGTGTTGAGTGACAGTCCATCACAGATTACACAAATTAACACAGAGAGGAATCATTTTCTTGGGGGATATCCATAAACGAGAAAGTGAAATCCTGTGGAATTCTCTGAGATTCTATAGGATTCTGTAAGACTCTGCCGAAATGATCCTCTGTGTAATCTGTGGTGAACCACAGTTGAACCGATTTACACAAATATATCGACCCATAACCTACATTAAGACTTATGATACTCATACTAACCTTGATCGACTGGATCCTGTTCGTTCCGCTGGCACTTTGCGTAGCCTATCTGTTGGTGTACGCTATTGCGTCCAAATTCTATCGTGCGCCCCACTATCCGGAAGCGGACAAATTACACCGCATCGCCGTCTTCTTCCCGGCCTACCGGGAAGACAAAGTCATCATTGACTCCGTACGCTCTTTCCTCGAGCAGGACTACCCCAAAGAAATGTACGATGTATACGTCATCTCCGACCACATGCAGGACTCCACCAACAAAGCCCTAAGCCGACTCCCTATCCGCCTGCTGGTGGCTACCTACGAAGACAGTTCCAAGGCCAAAGCCCTCCTACTGGCCATCAGCACCATCGAGGAAGACGGAAAGGCGAAAGGACTGGGCAACCGCCAATTAGCCTTTATGTATGACATTGCCGTGGTGATGGATGCCGACAACGTGACCGTACCCGGATTCCTTTCCGAGGTGAACCGTGCCTACTCCGCCGGAGTACAGGCGATGCAGGCTCACCGCACAGGCAAAAACCTGAATACGGACATTGCCTTGCTCGACGGAGTGAGCGAGGAGATCAACAATGGATTTTTCAGGAGCGGACACAACGCCCTCGGATTGTCTGCCGGACTGGCAGGCTCGGGCATGGCTTTTGATTACTTCTGGTATTACGATGCCGTGCAAAGCCTGGAAACCGCAGGAGAGGACAAAGAGCTGGAACTTACGCTGCTTGAGTGCGGAATGCACACCGTCTATCTGGAACACCTACCTGTCTACGACGAGAAAACGCAAAAAAAAGAGAACATCAAGAATCAGCGCCGGCGCTGGATGGCGGCGCAATTCGGCATCTTGTGCGAGGGACTGTCCTTCATAAAAAGCGTCAAGCAGATGGAAGGATGGTGGCGGTGGTGGCCCTCTTTAGATCTGGTCGATAAAATCATCCAATGGATGCTCCCTCCGCGCCTGGTGCAACTGGTAGCCGTTTTCGGATTCACTCTGCTTGCCACACTGGTCTACCGTCCGGCAGCGTCTAAATGGTGGATATTGTCGGCAGCACAGGTTGCCGCCATGTTTATCCCTGTTCCAGCCCGCCTGCTCAACGGTAGGCTACTAAAAGCACTAATGCAGGTGCCTTCGCTGGCATTGGGGACCATAGCCAGCCTGTTCCACCTCAAAGGGGCCAACAAGAAATTTATACATACCGAACACGGTGAGTGATACGGTTTCACCACTGATTACAGAGATTTTCACAAATCAATAATTTCATTCATCGGGAATCAGATCAAAACATCTGTGACAATCCGTGATCGAATCTCACTGGACCTGTGGCTTCCTCTGTTCATCGTTGACTGTTCACCATTTAAGAAACATTCTTTTCCGAAGCACCGGACTCTTCCCTCCAAAGTACTGGGTTCCACCATTCGGGCAGCAGCACTTACAGCCTCTATCTCCCCGTGCATTCATTACATACCCCCGTGGCACTAGGACGCGACGATGTCTCAGGTAGTCTGTTTTATCTTAATTATTTTTCGTCAACTATCAGTTTGTGCCACAAAGGTGAAGTTTTATTTCTTCACAACTGTGTCCCGTCAGGACACAATTATTCAAAACATATACATAACTATGTAATAGGAAGCATAACAGTAACGCCCAAACAATCATAACACAGATGAAAAAGAAAATTACAAAAACACTTTTGATAGAACCCGAAGATGAAAAAATCGAAATGGTCAATAATGTGATACACCAATCCATTGAGGAGCTATTGGTACCCTACGAAAAAAGGCGAACTTATCTACCACGGAAGCCTCCGAAATGATGGAAATAGACCGCAACCTGCTGAGTAAGCCGGAACACGGCAAATACGTGTCAATCGACAAACTAGCGGAAATCATAACCTATAACATCTCCTTTATAAGGGGCAACTCGAAAGGGAGAATCAGTCAGCAAGAAATACTCAATGAAATCACCACGTAAACTTCATCTTTTTTCTAAGAGCGAGAACCGCTTCCTTCCATTTTTTTGTGTACCTTTGCTAACTAGAACTGACCCCTACAAACAAACGCCATGGAACAACCCAACAAGCACCCCAAAGTGAGTGTCATCATCCCCATATACAACACTTGCCATTACGTGCAGGAAGCCCTCGAAAGTATTTGCCGGCAAACATTGACCGAACTAGAGATAATCGCCATAGACGACGGTTCGACCGACAGCAGCCGGAAAGTGGTGGAACAGGTGGCAGCAACAGATATGCGAATCAGGGTATACAGTCAGGCCAACCAGGGGCAAAGCATCACCCGGAACAACGGGATGCAATATGTCCAGGGGAAGTACGTCTACTTTATGGACAGTGACGACCGGCTGGAAGCCGATACACTGGAGACCTGCTACTCCGCATGCGAAGCCGGACAGCTGGACTTTGTATGTTTCGATGCAGATATCTTAAACAAAGACCACCCCTGTGCCCGGCATTTCAATTACGACCGGAGCGCCTGTGCCCGACCGAAGCAAGTATACAAAGGAGTGGAACTACTGCAACGACAACTTTCCGCCCGTGTATTCAGCCCCTCGCCGTGCCTGAACCTGATCAGCACGAGCTATCTGAAAACCTCCGGACTGACCTTTTATCCCCGGATCATCCACGAAGACCAACTCTTCACGTCGCAACTGTATTTAAAGGCGGAAAAGGTAGGATACATTCCCCGGAAATTCTTTTTGCGACGCTTCAGAACCGACTCCACCATGACCCGGCAGTTCACCTGGAGAAACATGGAAGGCTATCTCACCGTGACCGACGAGCTGCTGAAAGCGGCTCCTTCTTATCCGGAAAACGTCCGCAGGCTGATACGTCAGTTCTTATGTCAGATGCTCGACGCAGCCGTATGGCAAGCCCACACACTGCCCCTACGCCAACGCATCGGGCTTTTCCTACTCTGCCTGAGGCACTACAGGCCCTACGTCAGGATGCGTACCCTAATGGTACTGATGCTGAAAAAAAAGGAGGAGGGGAGATGAAAAGCGGCAGAGTTCGCTACGGACTTATACAGATCAATGTGGGGTTCACCACGGATCATGCGGATTTATAGCAACAAACACAGAACCTGCTAATATATAAGGATCGTGAGAGAAACGGCTTGCCTATGTGAATCCGTATAACCTGTGGTATCCCCTGGGCCCGCCCGGTCAAGGAAAAAAATAAAAAAATCAAGTTCAAAACCCGAAAGTAATGACTTCACTCAAACATCAACTCTTTTCCGGAGTATTCTATACCGCCCTTGCCAAGTATAGCGGCATAGGGGTATCACTCGTCGTAGCGGGTATGCTGGCACGTCTGATTTCACCGGACGACTTCGGCGTGATGGCCGTAGCCACGGTAATCATCGCTTTTTTCAACTTGTTTACTGACGTGGGACTGTCTCCCGCCATCATCCAGCACAAGACACTGACCGGAGAAAATCTGTCTGACCTCTTCTCCTTCACCATCTGGACAGGCATTGGGCTGGCGCTGCTCTTTGCCGCTGCCTCGTGGCCCATAGCCGCCTATTACGACCGGGAGATTCTGCGCCCTCTGTGCCAACTGCTGGCTGTCAACCTATTTTTTGCTTCCGCCACCATCGTTCCCAATGCGCTGTTCTACCGCAATAAAGAGTTTAAGTTCATCGCCCTGCGGAGTTTCGTCATACAGATAGCCACCGGAACGGCTGCCGTCGTGGCAGCCCTGTGCGGAGCCGGACTCTATGCGCTGATCATCGGACCCATCCTGTCGGGCATCCTGATCTTCGCGGTCTCCATACGCCGCTATCCGCAACGCCTGAAGTTTACACTAGGACTGGACGTGCTTCGCCGTATCTTTTCCTACTCCGCCTACCAGTTCCTGTTCAACATCATCAACTACTTCAGCCGGAATCTGGACAAACTGCTAATAGGCAAATACATGGGCATGTCTCCCTTGGGCTACTACGAAAAGTCGTACCGCCTGATGATGCTGCCGTTGCAGAACATTACGCAGGTGATCACCCCGGTGATGCACCCCATCTTCAGTGACTATCAGGACGACCTCGAGCGACTGGCTTCCGGCTACGAACGCATCGTCCGCTTCCTCGCCTTCATCGGGCTACCGCTGAGCGTGCTGCTCTACTTCACGGCTGGCGAAGTGACACTGATCATCTTCGGCGACCAATGGACGCCCTCCATCCCGGTATTCCGAATACTCACCCTGTCGGTAGGCGTGCAGATTATCCTCTCCTCTTCCGGCTCCATCTTTCAGGCGGCGGGCGACACGAAGAACTTATTTATGTGCGGACTGTTCTCGTCCATACTCAACGTCACTGGCATCCTACTGGGCATTTTTGGGTTCGGCACGCTCGAAGCTGTAGCCACATGCATCACGCTCACGTTTACCGTCAACTTCGCTCAGTGCTACTGGATGATGTACCGGATGACGCTGCACCGCAGCTTGCGCCATTTCGCCATCCAACTGATCTCGCCCCTGATGGTCAGCATCCTGTTGATAGCCGTACTCTATCCGCTCAGCCTAATGACAGAAGGAGGCAACATTTTTCTGACCCTGATTGTAAAAAGCATTATATTTTTCTGTATATTTGGGTGCTATATACAGTTGACCGGTGAATACGACATCACTGGCAAGGTAAAAAGCATCATAAACAAAAACAAACGATGAAAGCACTGTTTCTTATATTCCACGGATTTGAAGAAGCGAACGGCATCAGCAAGAAAATCCGCTATCAGGTAAAAGCGCTGAAAGAGTGCGGAATGGACGTGCACACATGCTATCTGAACGAGGAAAATGGACACAAATGCCGGATGATAGACAATCATACGCTGCGGGACTACGGCAGCGGAATAAAAGGAAAACTTCGGAAAAGATTTGAGTTACAAAGCATCGTAAAATACATTCTGCAGGAAAATATCCGGTTGGTCTACATGCGTTCGTACCACAACGCCAACCCGTTCACCATCAGCATGGTGAAGCAGCTGAAGCGACAGGGAGTGAAGGTGGTCATGGAAATTCCCACCTATCCGTACGACCAGGAATACATCACCCGCAGAATGAAACTGGATCTGCTTGTCGACCGATGCTTCCGCAGAAAACTGGCGGCACAGCTTGACGGTATCGTCACCTTCTCTGATGCGGAAACAATATTCGGAGGACATACGATACGCATCTCAAACGGAATAGACTTCGATGCCATACCGCAAAAGATAACCCGGAACGACACTTCCCGAGAACTGCACCTGATAGGTGTGGCAGAGGTACACTACTGGCACGGCTTCGACCGGATTATAAAAGGAATGGCAGACTACTACGCCACCCACCCCTCCTATAAGGTCTACTTCCACATCGTGGGTGCACTAACCGGCGAACGCGAGCGCAGAGAGATACTTCCTGTCATTGCACAGTATAAACTGGAACCTTTCGTCATACTACACGGACAGCAGCACGGAGAGCAACTCGACAAGATATTCGAACAGTCCGATTTCGGCATCGGAAGCCTGGCAAGGCACCGGAGCGGAATCACAACCATCAAGACACTCAAGAACCGGGAATATGCGGCCCGGGGACTACCTTTCATCTACTCCGAAACGGATACCGACTTTGACGACAAACCCTACGTACTGAAAGCACCGGCAAACGAAACTCCAGTGCGGATACAGGCGATAGTAGACTTCTACCAAACACAAACATGGGATCCTGCCGGAATCAGACAGTCTATCAGCCACCTGTCATGGCATGCACAGATGCAGAAAGTGATCGGAAAGTATCAAGTAACCTCTGAAAAAAAGCTGAAAATAGCCTATTGCATTCCGTCAATCCACTGTCCGGGAGGTATGGAAAGAGTGATTAGCCTAAAGGTAAATTATTTCACCAAGAAATTCGGATACGACATACACCTTATCCTGACCGATGGCAAGGACAAGGCCCCCTACTATCCGCTGCATCCCAGCATCACGCTACATCAGTTGGACATCAATTACGATGAAATGGACGGTATGCCCGTTTTAAGGCACATCACGGGATACGTAAAGAAACAAAAACTATTCAAGAAAAGACTGGACGCATGCCTTAACGAGCTTAAACCCGACATTACCATCTCCACTCTACGAAGAGATATCAATATCATCAACAACATGACGGACGGCAGCATCAAACTCGGAGAGATCCATTTCAATAAGTCTAACTACAGAGAACTCAGTGACAAGCCCTTACCCGCATTTTTGAAAAAGTGGATACGAAGCTACTGGATGAAGCAATTGATAAGAAAACTGAGAAAGCTCAAAAGATTCATTGTATTAAGTTACGAAGACGCTGCCGAATGGACGGAACTGAATAATGTGACGGTAATCCACAATCCGCTTCCCTTCTTCCCGGACCGACAATCAGACGGAAGTCGGAAACAAGTGATCGCCGCCGGACGGTATGTACCCCAAAAGGGATTCGACATGCTGATAAAAGCTTGGAAAATAGTTTCGGAACAACACCCGGACTGGACACTGCGCATTTACGGCGACGGATTCAGAGAAGAACTTCAAAAGCTGATAGATGGCTTGGGCATATCCCGGTCGTGCATCCTGGAGCACACCGTCAGTAATATAGTAGATAAATATTGTGAAAGCTCGATCTTCGCCCTCTCGTCCAGATATGAAGGTTTCGGCATGGTGCTCGTCGAAGCAATGGTATGCGGAGTTCCGCCGGTATCATTCGCATGCCCCTGTGGCCCGCGCGACATCATTGATGACGGCAACGACGGGCTGCTGGTACCCAAAGAAAACATCAACAAGCTAGCCGAGAAAATAGGATACCTGATCAGCCATGAGAATATCCGCAAAGAGATGGGACAACGGGCCCGCATCCATGTGGAACGGTTTAAAATAGACCATATCGCCTCACAATGGAAAGAACTTTTTAACAACTTGATATCATGAACGGACTACAGATCATAAAAACACTTGCACTCAAAATACGCTATGCATCTATTGTAGAGTGGTACAACTTCTGGTCAATAGTATTGCAACACCATCAAAACATCGTTCCCACCGTAGCCTCCATTGACGAGACCATCCGACATATCACGGAGGGAAACCGTTCCATCAGCAGATTCGGAGACGGAGAGATGCTACTGACAAGCCCCTCCAAATCCATCGGCTTCCAGGAAGGCTCTCCGCTGCTTGCAAAGCGCCTGCGAGAAGTGCTGGTCAGCCACGAAGAAGGACATCTGGTGGCTATCCCCGATGTATTCAGCGGACTGAACCGTTACAGGCGCAAATGCCGTCGGTTTCAGCGAACTCACTTCTTCATTTACGGCAAATGGTGGGACCAGCTACTGATCCCCGGACGAAAATACGAAAACGCATTTCTCTCACGCCCTTATATGGACTATACATCCAAGGAACATTGCGCACGTTGGTTTCGGGAACTCAAGACCATTTGGGAAGGACGCGACATCGTGTTCATCGAAGGCGCAATGAGCCGACTTGGAGTAGGAAACGACCTTTTTGATAATGCCGGAAGCATCCGACGCATCCTCTGCCCGCCCCGGAACGCTTTCGAACGCTATGACCGCATCCTGAACGAGGCACTGAAAGTAGAAAAGGAAGTACTATTCCTGATAGCATTGGGGCCTACGGCCACGGTATTGGCATACGACCTCCACAAGGCTGGATACCAAGCGGTAGATATCGGACACATAGATGTAGAGTACGAATGGTGGCGGATGAAAGCACGAAGAAAGGTGAAACTGGAAAAGAAATACGTGAACGAAGCATTCGGAAACAAGCGGGTAACCGACGCAGGTGAAGGGTATCGGAAAGAGATTATCGCCCAAATAAATTAATACAACAAAACAAACAACAAGCATGGAATGGTATACCAAATATTTATCAATTTTCGGACTGACTTTGTCCGAAATCCCCGGAGACACTCTGTCCGAAATCGGCACATTGCTACATGAAAAGCAGTCGGACACCCCTTTGGTATCCGTAGTAGTGATTGCGCACAACGAAGAGCCCCACATATTAAGCTGCCTCTGGTCTCTTGGCAACAACGAATACAGTTACCCCATCGAGATTTTAGTGGTCAACAATCATTCCACCGACCGGACGGAGCAGGCATTGCAAGCGGTAGGAGCCACCTACTTCAACGAACTTAAAAAGGGACCCGGATATGCCCGACAGTGTGGTCTGGACCATGCAAAAGGGAGATATCATATTTGCATTGACGCCGATACCATGTATCCGCCACACTATATCGACACCCATGTGCGGAACTTAATGAAACCTGGCGTCGCTTGTACATTCAGCCTGTGGAGCTTCATTCCGGACAAGAGACATTCCCGTTTGGGGCTGTGGCTCTACGAGTGCTTGCGTGACTTACACCTGAGCATACAGGCCATCAAACGGCCGGAACTCTGCGTACGGGGAATGACATTCGGATTCAACACAGAACTCGGACGCCTTTTCGGATTCCGCACAGACATCCGGAGAGGAGAAGACGGTTCACTGGCACTTGCCATGAAGCCCTACGGAAGACTGATATTCATTACAAGTCGTAAAGCCCGGGCACTGACCAGCAATAGTACCATTGATGCCGACGGTTCATTGGCCAGGAGTTTCGGGGTCCGTCTGCTCAAGGCCTTAAAAGGCGCCACGGGGCTGCTTTACAAAAAAACAACCTATAAAGATAAAGACTCTAACCTATTATGAACAACACAATTACCACCTGGCTCGAAATCCTTTTCTGGCTCTCCCTCTTCCTCGTATTCTATACCCACCTGGGATACGGAATACTGCTTTACATGCTGGTCAAACTGAAAGAACTCTTTGTGAAACCTGTCCGGCGACAGCTCCCCCCGGACAAGAGACTGCCGGACGTGACACTCTTCATCACAGCCTTTAACGAAGAAGAGGTGGTGGACGAGAAGATGCGCAACTGTCTCGGGCTGGACTACCCGGCGGACAAGCTGCACATCGTGTGGACCACCGATGGAAGCAACGACTCTACCAACCAGCGACTGGAAGACTGGCCGCAGGCCACCGTCCACTTCCAACCCCTGCGGCAAGGAAAAACGGCCGCCATGACACGGGGCATGATGCTGGTGGACACGCCGCTCGTAGTGTTTACCGATGCCAATACGATGCTCAACCGCGAAGCGATACGCGAAATAGTCCGGGCTTTTGAAGACCCGAAGGTGGGATGCGTTGCCGGTGAGAAAAGGATAGCCGTGCAAGAAAAAGACGGTGCGGCGGCCGGAGGAGAAGGCATATACTGGAAATATGAATCGACACTGAAAGCACTGGATGCACGCCTCTACTCCGCCGTGGGAGCCGCAGGCGAACTATTTGCCGTACGCCGGGAGCTCTTCACAGTGATGGAACCGGACACGCTGCTGGACGACTTCATCCTGTCGTTGCGCATCGCCATGCAGGGATACAAGATAGCATATTGCACGCAGGCGTATGCCATCGAAAGCGGATCGGCCGACATGCGCGAGGAGCAGAAGCGGAAAGTGCGTATCGCAGCCGGCGGACTGCAATCTATCTGGCGGCTGAGAGAACTGCTCAATCCGTTCCGTTACGGAGTGCTGACGTTTCAATACGTATCGCATAGAGTGCTGAGGTGGTCTTTGGCACCGGTGCTGCTGTTCGCCCTGCTTCCACTCAACATCGCCATTCTACTGGCGGGGGGCTCCCCTGTCTGTTACGGCACCATCCTGGCACTCCAGCTCCTATTCTACATCATGGGAGGATGGGGCTACTACCTTTCTACCCGGCAAGTGAAAAACAAGCTGCTCTTCATCCCGTATTATTTCCTGTTTATGAACATTAACGTAATGAAAGGTGTTAACTACCTTCGTAAAAAGAAAGGAACAGGAGCATGGGAAAAAGCCAAAAGAACAAAAACGGAATCCTTAAACCAATAAATCGGACAAAGCATGGATAGAATATTGCATGACGTAGACAATGCCCACAAGATACTTCAACTGACATCCGACACACTGATCTTGGTGGACAAAAACGGCACGTGTCTGGACATCGACCCACACAGCGATTTGTGGTTTCTGCAAGAAGACAGACTCTTGGGGAAAAATCTGTTCAACCTGCTTCCCGACCATACCTTCCAGAAACTGCTACCGGACTTCAGGCGGGTGACCCAACAGGGGATAACGGTGAACCGCAACTACCGGCTGCCACTGGAAGGGGGCGAAACGTATTACTTCAAATGTATCATGCAGCCGTACGACGGTGACAAGGTGCTGTGCCAATATCGCGACATCACGGCGCGCAGCAACGTGAAACTGCAACTGGAACGCACCAACTACGAGCTGAAGGAGATACAAAAAGCGGCACAAATAGGGCAATGGAAATATTCATCGCGAGAGAAGACATTCTATTACCGGGGATACAACGGAATCGTATGCACGGAAGAAGAGCGGAGCATCAACTTTCAGGATTACTACGAAACCATCCTGAGCGAAGACCTGCCCGCCGTGAACACGTGGATGGAAGCCAACCGCCGCGAACTCTTAAAGGAATACATCGAATACCGCATCCTGCTGGAAGGACAGGTATATTATATGCGCCAGCAATGCTACCTGCGGAATGAAGAAGAAGATGGCAACATCGTCCTGGAAGGGTATATACAGAACATCACCGACATACAGCGGAAACGAAACGACATCAACACGCTGACGCATGCCATCAACAATGCCAAAGAAAGTGTGTACGCGGCACGCAGAGACGGCACGCTGATATTTGCCAACAGGCAGTTCAGGCTGAACCACCGGATCGCGGAACAGGCGGACTTGTCACTGATACGGGTATTCGATGTCGTGGGCGACATGACCTGCATAGAGGACTGGGAAGAACGTTACCGCAGCATACGGGAAGGCCAGACCCTCAACTTCCTGGCCTACCAACCCCTGAAGCACGATAAAAACACACTGGCCTTTGAAGGCACCATGTACAGTGTGACAACGGACGACGGAGAAGAAACCTTCTGGTCGTTCACCCATGACATATCGGAACGTATCCGGTACGAATCGCAGATCAAACGCTTCAATCGTATCATGGATACCACGATGGAGAACATCCCGGCAGGTATCGTGGTAAAAGATATCGAGAACGATTTCAGGTACATCTACCGTAACCGGGAGTCGTACAACCGGGACATCAGCTCAGAAAACGCCATCGGAATGAACGACTTCGACTACTACCCGCCGGAAATGGCACAGCAGAAGCGAAAAGAGGATATGGAAATTGCCGCTACCGGAAAAGGGATGCACTGGATTATGGAGGGCAAGGACAAAAACGGAAATTTGCTGATTCTCGACAAGCAAAAAATCATGGTGGAAAGCGAGGACTTCTCTCCCATCATTGTCAGCATCGAATGGGACATCACCCAGCTGGAACTGATGCGCCGTGAACTGATAGAATCGAAAGAGAAAGCGGAAACATCGGACAAACTGAAGTCGGCTTTCCTTGCCAACATGAGCCACGAAATACGCACGCCCCTCAATGCTATCGTAGGATTCTCGCGCATCATCTCGGAGAGTGACAATGCGGAGGAAAGGAGGGAGTATTACGAGATTGTAGACGCCAACAACGAACGGCTGTTGCAACTGATCAACGAAATATTGGATCTTTCCAAAATAGAGTCGGGCATCGTAGAGTTCACTTACGGGCCGGTGAGGCTGCACACACTTTGCAAAGAGATTCATGATGCACACGTATTCCGCTGTCCGCAGGGAGTGGAACTGAGGTTCGACTCGCCGGACGAAGCGCTGAGCATCCACTCGGACAAGAACCGGATCTTCCAGGTATTCTCTAACCTGATAGGCAACGCGTTCAAATTTACCACAGAAGGCAGCGTAAGCTATGGTTACAAACAGGAAGGCGAGCGAGTTGTATTCTACGTCAAAGATACCGGACTGGGTATCGAGCCCGAAAAGCTGGGAAGGGTATTTCAACGGTTTGCCAAACTGAACAATTTTGCCCAGGGCACAGGTCTGGGATTGTCAATCTGTAAAACGATCATCGAACGGCTAGGCGGAGAGATTGCGGTCTCCTCGGAAGTGGGCACAGGAACCACATTCACCTTCTGGCTGCCTCTTGAGAATGTCATACAAGATACGGAAACGGGAACGAACAGCCACTTGCCCGGCGAGGCCGTCGGAACACAGCCGTCGGAAGTGCTCCCGGCCAAAGAGGAAACGACGGAAAAGGAAGAGGACCTTCGGGCAACCGCAGCCGGAACGGAGAAAGCCACCATACTGATAGCCGAAGACACAGACAGCAACTTCGACCTGCTGAACGCTATTCTGGGTAGAAAATACCACTTAGTACGCGCCAAAGACGGCATGGAGGCCGTGACCATGTATGACGAGGTAAATCCGGATCTGATATTGATGGACATCAAGATGCCTAACTTAGACGGACTGGAAGCTACCAGAATTATCAGGCAACTGTCCGCGGAAGTCCCCATCATTGCACAAAGCGCATACGCTTACGAACACGACCGGAATGCAGCCGAAGAAGCCGGATGCAATGACTTTATCTCAAAACCGATCGCTCAGGAAAAGCTAAAGGAAAAGATAAAGAAATGGCTGAAATAAACCAATTCACCACGGATTACACGGATTGACACGGATCTCCTCGGAGTCTGTCTGAATTCCGCTTGAGATCAACCGGATAAATAATCAATCTGTGTTAATCCGTGTAATCTGTAGTGAACTAAAATGCGAAATTCAAAACAATGGGAAAGAAAGCTGTATCCAAACTATTTTATTGTACGTCTATTGCACTGACTTTTGTCCTGGCCGGCATCACCATTGCCGGAGCATTCGCCGAACACATACCTCCCGAACACTCCACTCTGATACCTTTCATCGGGCTGGCGCTGTCAGGACTGTTATTGATCAATCTTGCCGCCGCCATTTACTGGGGAATTCGCCGGAGGTTCTGGATCATCATTCCGTTGATAGCCATAGCTGCCAACTGGCAATATCTGAGTCGGATCTTCCAACCTCCTTTCACGGCCGGAGAAAAAGAGGCAAATACACTGAAAATAGCGACATACAACGTTGACAGTTTCGGTAACGAGCAGTCGGGATATTCGTGCAAGGAGCTTGCGGCTTATATGAAAGAGCACCGGGTGGACATTATCTGCTTTCAGGAGTTTGCCGGCAATCGGTACTTTACTTCAGACAGCATACGGAACGCATTTGCAGACTGGCAGTATGCCGTCATTCCGCAAGCTCCGGACAGCACACCTATCTTGCAGGTAGCTCTGTTCAGCAAATATCCGGTGAAGGACAGCAGACTGATCACTTATCCCGATTCAAGGAATTGCAGTATGTGGTGTGACCTGAACGTAGACGGACAAACGGTTCGTGTTTTCAATAACCACCTGCAAACAACGGAGGTCAGCCAAAATAAGCGCAGACTGGAAAGGGAACTGGCTAAAAACGAACTGACAGGCAGAGAGGAAGCAGTGGCCAAGCAATTGTTGGAGGGACTCAACGAGAACTTCAGGAAACGTGCGGCACAGGCAAAGACTTTGGAACAATTAATCCGCACCACCCCCTACCCTATACTGGTTTGCGGTGACTTTAACTCTCTCCCATCGTCCTACACATACAGTACTGTGAAAGGTGACAATCTTCAAGATGGATTCCAGACTTGCGGACATGGGTACATGTATACGTTCCGGTACTTTAAACGCCTGCTGAGAATCGACTATATTTTCCATTCCAAAGAATTTAAAGGGGTAGATTACTATTCGCCTGACCTCGATTTGTGCAGTGATCATAATCCGGTAGTGATGGAGGTGAAGATGTAAACGGGAATGTATCTAAACGCCTTTTCACCCCCATAACTTTCTCGTTATAATATAAAAGAAGGCCGTCCTGATTACACAGAGCGGCCTTTCTTAATTATAAATGAATTAGTTTTCTTATTCTACTTTCTTCAAAGAGTCTGCAACATATTCAAACTGTCCTTTACCTGTCACTTTATACTTAATGGTATATTGTGCATCAGAACCATCGTAGATACCAAAATTAATCGTATAAATAACATCAACACCTTCCACAACATCGGCATCACCATAAAGTGACTGGAGTGCTGGCAAAAATGCTTCTGGTAAACGTTCAAACATAAGCTTTTTCAAATCATCATCAGACATAGTACCATAGGCAGCTGGGTTTTGTACTTTCCATTTATCTGGGCGGAAGTCGAAATTATTCTGATAAGCAGAACTACCATAATAATATTCATTATTTCCATATGAGGTTACATATTCAGAATAGTGCTCTTTCACCCAATCCACAATAGTCTGATAGAATGTAGAGGTTTCTGCATCACCTTTAGCCTTCAGCGTAACCACTGTACTCGGATCAAAGTTCCACTTACCGTCAGACAATACAAACTGTTCTGTCTTATCGACAATACGTGTATTCAACTCCCATCTCGCTTTTTCGGCAGAATAAGTGTATTCATCACTGTAGATATTCAAAGCTTTGCCGTTATAGAATCTGTAGACTACTACACGTGCATCGCCATCAACAGGATATGCCACCATCTTAGACAGATAAGCAGGCAAATAGTTCACAGCCGGAACATCAGAAGTAAAGTAGCGTTTACTCTGTCCCATATCTCCGTAATCGGCATATGTCAGGACATATACGTTATTGCTCTTATTCTTCCAGTTCTTTCCATCGTATACTTTCACCGCGTAAGTAGGAGTAGAAAGACTGTTGGCTGGAATGGAGGTACCTACCATGATGTTATCGATCTGATAAGTAGTGGTTTTCTTATTGGCACCATCACCTTCGTACTTAAAGGCTACATACACCTTCTTGCCTGCATAAGCTGACAAAGACACTTTACCTGCAGAAGCAAACGTACCGTAGCCACTTGTCGGCTTGGTAGGAATGCTGAAATCAGAAGTCACATCAACCCAATTGGCAGTACCGACATTTTTACCATCGAAATTCTCTGAAATCAGTACTGACAAGCAGCTAGCATTATAGTATCCCACGGTCACGTCAAAAGCGAGATAATCACCGGCAGTAACAGAAATAGCAGGGGTAACCATCCAGCCGACGCATGCCCCTTTCGTACCGTTTGCCGAATACTGAACATACTGGTTATCATCATAAGAAGTAACCTTCCACTGAGTGTCACCGGTAGAGCTGATAAACCAGCCTTTGAGCTCCTTCAAATCTCCGGTAGGAAGCGCCTCGAAGTTTTGCCACATCAACGGATTCTCCAACTGTCCCTCTCCCAACTTATAGTCAACGAAAACAGCTGTTCCCTTTTCGGCATCTTTGAACTTCTCGTTCAGGATCTTAGACATCTGACCTTCTGTCTTTTCATTCAGATAAGGCGCAAATGCATTCTCACCATAAACCAACTTGTATTCGGCATCCGTCGGTTTCAGATATTTCACCGAAGCATACTCCGACAGCAAAGAAGACATCGCTTCTTTGTACTTATACGTAATCTTTGCACTCGAACCCTTATCGGCAGTGTAATACTTATCAAGCAAGAAAGCAGGTATGTAATCCGCTCCCGTGATCTTCTCTGTCAGATACATGTTAGTCTTCACATTCTCAAGATCCTTAGACACACCGGCATCTGTAGCAATCTTCTTATTGGTCGAATTTGAGCTGATAGTTGCATAGTCAGCATCAGTCAGCGTATACTCTATCTTCATCAAATTCGTCGGTTGGGTCATATCGTCCAATCCTTCGAAGTTGTCATCGTTATATTTACAGCCGGACAGCAGAATCAACGACACCGCTACAGGCATTAATAGATTTCTATTCATAATTTAAACTTCCTGTTTTTAGATTAGAAATTAACTTTTAATCTCAAGCTATAAGTACGGCCGAATCCGTAGAACACATTGTAAGCGGTCTTCCAATCGTGATTGCTACCATCTGTCGCATCAGAAATATAAGTCTGGTCGAATAAGTTGTTCACGTTACCTGACAGTACTGCATTCAGTTTACCAAAGTTGAATTTATAACTTGCGTTCAAATCGAAAGTACTTGCAGTCGGAATACGCCAAGGAGTAGAAAAGTCTTTCTCACTGTTCATCACCAGGTCGTTTGAGTTCAATGACCAGTCAGCATAATTACGTGCGTATAAGTTCCAGTCGATACCCAGACGAAGGGCTTTGTCGATCTTGAAAGTAGCACCCAAAGCTGCGGTAGTCTGTGCAGATCCACCCACTTTCACATCTTTCAGGTTCAGTTTCATTGTACCCGGTTCCAGTCCGTTAGCTGCCGCATTTACAAGAACGGTCACATCCTTACCATCGCTTCCCTTGATAGATGCGCTGTTCACAAATTGACCTTCTACAGTGAAGCTACCCGAAGCATTGCTATCCCAACGCCAGTTACCGATAGAGAACATACCGCTCAAATCCAGCCATTGGAAAGGTTTTGCTACAAAATCAAGTTCGACACCCTGGTGCAAAGCATTCACACCCTGCATATTGATAACAGACTTGGTAGAAACCAGCTTACTTGCATCGTAAGGCTCGCTAAGGCTGCCTTCATAGTAGTTTGTGATATCCTGTGAACGGGTAGTGGTTTTGTCCATCCAACGAGTGTGGTAGGCATTGATGTTCACAGTAAGGAAGCTCGAACGGTAGCCGTATCCGATTTCGAAAGAGAACACTTTCTCGTTCACTGCATCGGGGTTTGTCGCATTGCTGACTGTTGAATTAAGGAAAGCACCTCCCGAGAAGAATGGAGCGCGGCTGATATAACCGATATTGGCAAACACATTATGATTTTCGGTAAGGTTGTAGTTCAAACCTCCCTTTGCATTCCAACCGATGAAGTTGACAGTTTTTGATTTGGCGTGTGCCTTGTCATAGTAAAAACGGTCGTAACGCCAGTAACCGGTATTAGAAACCGAACCGGAAATGAAGGCACTCAACTTATCTCTGTTGTATTCACCTTGAGCAAATACTCCCTCAGACATCACATAGCCATCAAAGTCACGATAAACAATATCACCTACTTTCAATTTCTGGTTCACAAATGAAGAACCGGCAGCAGCGGCGGCATTGTTTGAAGCCAAAACACTTTTTCTTGAAGAAGAGTCTACATAAAAGTCACCACCATAGAGGTCAACCAATTCATTGGTGTGTGTACCTTTATAATAACGATAGTCTATACCACCATAGAAATCGAAGTAATCACCGAACTTAGTAGTATAAGTAGAAAGCAGACCATACCAGTTATGGAAGTTCTTAGACTTCGACATTGCCATAACCGAACCATTCTCACTCGCTTCATTCAAAGCATATATTTCATCATACGCAAATGTACCGTCGGCTTTACGGAAAGTCATATTCAGGTTACCATTGTTACTGCCATACCAGTTACTGCGATCCGCACTGGTCAATCCCTGACCGGAATAGCCATATCCACGACCGATAGAAGCATACAGAGCCGTACTCAAACTTGACTTTTCATTAATCTGCCACAAATGGTTCAATGACAACTGAGGTTTATTATACACATTATATGCCGATGACTTTCTTTGTCCGTTCAGCCCGAATCCGTAGGTAGGGTTATAACGATAAGGCTTCTCACCATTCATATAATTCTTCGCAACTTCCTGCCATCCTTCAATGGTAAGTCCGTCTTTATTTCCACGCTGATTATGCCACTGGGGAGCAGCGAAAGCAGTAAATGACAACTGATGATTGTCATTGAAACGCTTTGTAATATTCACAAACCAGTTGTAGGCTTCGTAGTTGGTTCCCTGGATATAACCATCGGCCCAGGTCTTACCTCCCAAAAGGGTCATGGCCCAACCTGATTTGGTCAATCCGGTAGATACCTTGAACAGGATTTTGTTCAATCCGTCGTTACCCATACCATAAGATACGAAACCGCCTTTGTTGGCATCGATTGTATTAGTCACAATGTTGATAGAACCACCCACTGAAGGAGCCGCTACCTTTGATGCACCCAAACCACGCTGTACCTGCATGCTACGAGTCACATCACTCAAACCGGCCCAGTTCGACCAATAGATGCCACCCCATTCCATATCATTCATCGGAACACCGTTAATCATCATAGCAGAGTTCTCGGTCTTAAAACCACGTATGTTCACTTTGGAGTCACCAAAACCACCACCTTGTTTAGTTGCATAGATACCCGGAGTAGACTTCAAAACTTCAGGAAACTCCTGTGTTCCGAGCTTCTCCTCGATAAAGACAGGGTCAACTGTCGATACAGCTACCGGTGTTTTACGCGAAACAGCAACAGAAGAAGTGATGATAACGTCATTCAGCACCATTGCATCGGCTGCCATTTTTATTACGCCCAAATCTTCAGTACCACCTTTCTGGGTGATCTTCTTGCTGAATTCCTTGTAACCAAGGTACTTGATAAGCAGCGTTGAACCGGAGGCAGCTTTTTGTGTGAACATACCATCCAAGTTAGTCACACTACCCTGGGTGGTACCGACAATCGTTACGGCTGCACCAATCAATGGCTCGCCTGTTTCCGCATCCACAACTTGACCTTTCACTGTTACCTGGGCAATGGCCGTAGCGGCAGAACATACCGTCAGCACTGCAACCAGCAGGAAATGAATTAGATGTCTTCTCATAATTCTCTTTGTTAGTTAATAGAACTTGTTAATTAATAAATTGTAAATAAACGTTTTGGAATACAAAGGTAATTAATATTCTTTATATATACATTACAAAGATGCTACAAATTTTTAAGAGAGATAAACATATTATAGCTCTATGAAACAAAAAAGCCCCGCAAATTGATTGCGGGGCTTACATATTGTTAAAGATTAGTCAGCTATCAGCTTTCTATATCTCACACGCTTAGGTTCTTCGTTGCCAAGTCGTTTTAATTTATTCTCTTCGTACTCCGAATAAGAACCTTCAAAGTAGAACACATTCGAATCGCCTTCGAAAGCAAGAATATGCGTACAGATTCGATCGAGGAACCAACGGTCATGCGAAATGACAACAGCACAACCTGCAAAATCTTCCAGACCCTCTTCGAGTGCACGTAGAGTATTGACATCGATATCATTGGTCGGCTCGTCGAGCAACAACACGTTTCCTTCTTCCTTCAGTGCCATAGCCAGATGCAGACGATTCCGCTCTCCGCCCGAAAGCACACCACAAAGTTTTTCCTGGTCGGCTCCGGAGAAATTGAAGCGCGAAAGGTATGCACGCGCATTGATATCGCGCCCCCCCATACGGATCAAGTCATTACCACCGGAGATCACCTGATAAACACTCTTGTTCGGATCGATATCCTTATGCTGCTGGTCTACATAAGCCACTTTCACAGTCTCCCCTACTTCAAACTCACCTTTATCGACTGTTTCCAGTCCCATGATCAGACGGAAAAGAGTTGTTTTACCGGCACCATTCGGACCAATAACTCCCACAATACCATTTGGAGGAAGCATAAAGTTCAGATCGTCAAACAGTAGTTTATCACCATAAGCCTTCGCCACATGTTTTGCCTCGATCACCTTATTACCCAAGCGAGGACCATTCGGAATGAAGATTTCCAACTTCTCTTCTTTCTCCTTCACATCTTCGTTCAACAGCTTATCGTACGAGTTCAAACGAGCTTTACCCTTAGCCTGGCGGGCCTTGGGTGCCATACGTACCCACTCGAGCTCACGTTCCAGAGTTTTGCGACGCTTGCTGGCAGTCTTTTCTTCCATTTCCATTCGTTTGGTCTTCTGCTCCAACCAGCTGGAGTAGTTGCCCTTCCAGGGAATACCCTCACCACGGTCAAGTTCAAGGATCCATCCGGCAACATGATCGAGGAAGTAGCGGTCGTGCGTCACTGCAATTACCGTACCTTCGTACTGTTGCAAATGTTGCTCCAACCAGTCGATAGACTCAGCATCCAAGTGGTTGGTCGGTTCGTCGAGCAGCAGGATATCAGGCTTTTGCAATAACAGTCGGCAAAGAGCCACACGGCGGCGCTCACCACCGGACAGGTTAGCCACCGACTGATCTTCGGGCGGGCAACGAAGAGCATCCATTGCACGCTCCAACTTACTATCCAGATTCCAGGCATCCGTTGCATCGATAATGTCCTGCAACTCTCCCTGACGCGCAAAAAGTTGATCCATTTTGTCCTGATCTTCATAATATTCAGGTAAACCGAACTTCTGATTAATTTCTTCGTATTCGTTCAGTGCATCAACAATAGGTTGCACACCCTCCATTACGATTTCTTTCACAGTCTTTGTGTTATCCAGATAAGGTTCCTGTGCCAGATAGCCCACTGAATACCCGGGAGAAAAGACCACTTCCCCCTGATAAGATTTCTCCAGACCGGCAATAATCTTCAGCAAAGTAGATTTACCCGAACCATTGAGACCGATAATACCAATCTTCGCTCCATAGAAGAAAGAAAGATAAATGTCTTTTAGTACATTCTTGTTAGGTTGGAAAGCTTTGCTTACTCCCACCATCGAGAAAATTATTTTTTTATCGTCAGCCATATATAAATAATGTGTATTGATATTTATGGCACAAAGATAACAAAAATGTTCGGAATTAATTTGCAATTATGAAAAATAGCTCTATCTTTGCACCCGCTTAACAGCAATAAAGGATTGATTCGCTAGCTCAGCAGGTAGAGCACAACACTTTTAATGTTGGGGTCCTGGGTTCGAGCCCCAGGCGGATCACATAAGAACAAAGCCAAACGGCGACAAAAAAGAGACAAGTCCTACAATATCAACGTATTGTAGGACTTTTTTTATGTTTCCGTCTTGCCTGAAAGACAAAAAAGGGGCACGAAAAGACACACTTTAGTATCCAAATTATACCCCCTTCCCCCAAAAACACTTAGGGGGTACGATTGTCGGAAAATGGCTTACTTTTAACGTGATTCTTCCATACTCTATTTAACTCATTTACAGTGATTAAAATTAGTTTTGCATCCCCAAAAAGTGAGATTATGAAAAATAAGGGTTCTTCTTCAATTTTTAGTTCTGCTTTCATTATTTCCTTTAGTTTATTTTTTTGTTGTTACATCATAGATTGCAAATAATAACAGGTGAAATAAAAAAGGAATCATCCACAACAGCCATATGGGAATCGCATCCTTCCATATACTTTGTCGGTAGTGATGCTTGATGGCCATCGCCCTGTCTTTTTTGTATCTCAACAAGCACCACAAATTGGGCGGAAGTGTTATTGCAACAAATATTGGAAAAAGAAAAATTACGATCTCCACTATTGGATGAAGATTTTCTATTAAATTCACTTTTTCCAAGATATCCCCCTAGATATCGGTATAGTGAGGAGTACAAAAAGGTAGGAGCGGCAAGAAAACAAAACCTATCCAATACAATGTTATTAACTGATTTCCAGAACTTCTTATATATCTCTTATTATATCGCTCTCCCTGATAATAAAGGTAGTCGATAAAGTTGCACCTGTATTTTTGTGTTTGCTGGATTATCCGGTTACGTTCAAAATAATTATCTTTTTTTATGCCTTTCTTCATTTATACAAAACTCCTGATATTTTGATAAGGAACAACATTCACTACCAGCAGGCTACATTAGTTACCATTCGATTTTTGTCCACGGGCTTTTCTCACTTTTCAGTAAATCCTCTGCCATATACATCATGCCTGAATTGGATGCGCTTTTACCTCCCCATAGGGCACGCCCGATGACGTAGCTCATAGCAAAGTCATGCCATGAGGAAAAACGGCTGTGCACCATTTCGTAAGCGTGATTTATGTAATGCCACGCTTCGTCTTCAGAGATATACTTCATGTCATAGCAAGCACGTGCCATGAAGTTAAGACGTCCGGCATCCCAACCCGTTACACCGTAGCGCAGTAGGTCTTCCCGACAAGTGATAGTACCACACTCCAGCAATTCATCGTAGCAATCTTCGAGATTGTGCAATTGTTCCACGGCTTTGTCATAATCCTCTTGACTATCCATGTGTTGCTGGAAAATCCGGTCTTTCGCCTCCTCGTCATCCAACAGAAAAGCTTGATAAACATGGGAGAAGTAATAAGCGAATCCCTTTTTTCCGAGGTATTCCAAAGTCTGCTTGGCATCTTGTGCATTACAGATGCCCCACCAATCGGCAAGAATGGTGGGAAGCTTATCCTTGATGTCCAGTGTCAGGGAGTTAAGATAGGCTCCCTGCTGCAAGGCATAAAGTGAACCTACGGACAGTTTCTTGTACTCCGCTTCCGTCAAGTGAGAACGGGGATTGATGCGTATGCCCTGAAAAAGGCGAATAAACTTGCGTACGGCAGGCCATACGTGACGATAAAGATAGTAAACGATGATGATTGGAGTTACTATCCAAAGCATCCAATTAAAGTCAGTCATAAATATTTTTATTGGTGGTTTGTTATTACCGTAAGAAATTTTTGCGGATGTTATTTAATACACATGCCTATTTACTTTTAGGGCTGTTTTTCACTCCTCCTCTTCTTTCTTTTTCGACAGCCCCAAAAGATTGAATATAAAATCTTTCAGATAACTCACCACACCGATAACCACTAATGCGGCAATACCATAGAAAAGGATGCTACCACCCCATTGATCCCAAAATGTAGGCTTGGGGATAAGAGTGTCCAATTCTTCTACGTTCAAGTCCCTACAAATAGCTTCTGCATATTCGTCCGAAATGTCGTAATAAGTATCAGGCTTGGACTCAGAGAATAGTACAAGGGTACGTTTGCCATCTTCTTCGATATAGCCTAAGTCTAAATGACTGCCCTCATCTGTTTTATAATAGGAACTGTCCGGAAGAGTGACTACTTTCGGGATGCTGTTGTCCACAGGGATTGTAAACCTCACACGTCGTGCTTCAACACTGCTTGCAAAAAAACAGGTAATTACCGTTAAAATAAACAAGAACTTTTTCATAATCATTCAAAATATAAAAAATTAGTAGTTGGCTTTTAGGTATTAGTCTGCCAAGACATTACATCATTAATTTGATGACGCGCCAAAGATATGAAACATTTTTTATAAAGTAAACGACCGTTTTCTTTTTAACTTTTTTTGCACTAGCTGTACGGATATAAAGAGGCCCGTGCAGCTACAAACAATAATCCCCCGTTAGACGTTATCCCACTTCATTATAAACTTATCTTATTCCTTTTAATTCTTCTTTCATTCTTCCTTTCAGATGAAAATAAGCCAGCACGCCAAGAGCGTTGAATAATGCAGTTTCATCTTGATTATGCCCTAACGCATTATAGAATTTTGCAACATTCCGATAAGCCAGAATTAGAAAGATTAAATAAACAACAGCCAAAATCCCTCCACTAAATACAAGCGTACAAATGCCTATCAATGAATTTCTATTGTATGCTTTATACTGTTTTTCAGCTTCATCATAATCATAGTTTGTTAAATAACCAAATTGTTGCAAATCTTCTCTGCTCCATCCTCTCTCTCCCAATAAGTTGATAGCATAATCACGAAGCTCATCATCATAACCATAGCGCTTATAATTTTTCACTACATCTATCAACTTGTCATTATCAAATTTATTAAGAATATCAATATCTCCCATACAACTTCGTTTTATTGTTTATAATGGTTAGAAAGGAGCATCGTCAGATGCTATCTTTCGTTGTTACTAACTTATTTATAAATCTCAATCCAGTGAATAAACACCCAATCCCAATAAGCGGATAGATCATACCGCATAAGACTGCAAGCATATTCAATCCTCGTTCATCTCCTGCGAAGCCGTCCAAACTGACTGCTTGCAATAACAGATTGGTTATTTGCCAATCCAATAGATGTTGGTCTAAACAGATAAAGACAAGCCACAAAAGAATAGAGCAACATTCCAAACCAAACAATAACATTATAGCTTTGGGCTGACGGAAATATAGCTTATAGACCTTGTAGATTACCAGCATATCTATAACCATAAGCATACCTAAAAAACTATCTTCCATAATACCATATATTCCGAATAGTCGCCCGAAACCTAAGCCACCCAAAAAGAATGTTATCACTATCAGTAAAAGGCTGACAGCAGTCAATGATAGTATAGACTGGACTGTTTTATTCATCGCACGATTGTTAGTAATGGTTCAGCAGGGAACGGCTTGCCGTTATCTTGCGTTATTAGTGATATTGTTACCTATATTCAATTTCCATATTATTATCTTTGTTATGCTCGCTGTTAGCAAGCATTGTCCAAAAGTAAAAATTCCCACAAAATAGAAAGACATAATGAAAATGCTAAAAAGATAGCTTAATACTTCCCACAGAGTTATAGGTTCTGTACTTATCACATGAACCCCACAACAAGATAAAAAGATAATTGGAATACTGCAACCAATAGTTAAGCCTGCATGAAACAAAAATGCAGTAAGCAAGCCACACAATAAATACTTTACATAAGAAAAAGGGTGTACCCAATGCCATGCAAACCAGCTTGCAAACAGCGCCGAACAGCTCACACATATATAAGAGCCTACAACTCCCAAAAGATGCTTATAAGTATCGATTGGAAATGCTATACTCATAAACACCCATGCAGTCAGCATTGTTAAACTTACATATATAATTTTTGCTATATCCATATATCATACAATTATCACTAATGGTTAGAAAGGATCATCGTTTAGGTGGTAACTTTCGTTGTTATTGATGAATTTTATTTCATTCTTATTTCTTTCAAGTTTATAAACGTCAATTTCTCCACCGATATATTTGATATCGTCTTTATCTCTCACGGTAACAGGCTTTAATATTTCCTCTTGTGTTTCAACATATACAATACGGGGGAACGTTAAATTGCCACTAATGAATAATCGTGTGTCTATGTTATCTTTTACATAGCGATAAGATATAGACAAATAATCTGTTTGCTGATTACCGGAAACAAATATTATTTCTTTCTTCAACTCTCCGTTTGCACAACTAACAGCTTTCATTACCACTAAAGGATATGCCGCCGCTATTTGGCTTGTTCCTGAAAGCAGGTAATATCTTTTATTCAATGCCTGAATGGAATAAATTGTATCATAACATATTCCCATATCATTATCCTCGTTTATATCGAAGAAATACAAGTGTTCTTTATCCTTATATTGAATATAAGAAGCAAACAATGGCATCGAACCACCGAAATAAGTGTTTCGGGAAAATACCCTCATATCCTCGTCTACTGATACTGCCATAGTAAATTGCCGTTCTTTTTTCCTCAATTCTATAAAATCGTATTTCATTTCTTTATCGACTGCACAAAGTTCTTCCAGCAGGATAGAGAATCTATGTTGTAAAGAATCGCAGTAATTATCATCTGTATAGGGATAATTTTGCCGTAGTATAGATAGTGTATCTTGAATAAAACAAAGCTGTTTTTCCAAAGCAAACAAGTTATTGTCGCTTTGTGCCATTGTCGTTTTCATTGCCCAAAAACAAAAGACGATACAAAATATATATTTAATCTCCATTATTTTCATTTGCTATTATCAGTAATGACTAAGCGGGGAAGGCTGTTAAGCGTTATCACGCTTTGTTAGTCACATTATTATTCTTACTCATAAATTCATAACAGTCATCTAACGAATGCCGAGATAAAGCATTTTCTACCCATTTCTCATAGCTATCGGGCAGTTTTTCACATTCAGGATGTATAAGCCAATACGTTTCACCATATAGAGCAAGCATTGCCCAGTGATAAATGTTTTCGTGAGAAAAGAAAACAATATCATCAGTAGTGCTTATTGGCTGTTGGAGAGGATGAAAGTTTCTAACCAGTTGTTGTGCATTCTCTATGGTAGTATTTCCATATATAGACATGCACTCTTTCAAGAGTTCGCAAAACACTTTGAAATGAAAGATGATTTTAACATCTTCATCCTCTGCTACTATAATGTCTTTATCCATGCTGTTATCATTTATAAGTTATTCCAAGTTGTGACTAATGTATTCAATAACCATACCTTATGGTGTAGTTCCTAATCTCTAATATCCACACCTCACGAATCATCCAGTGTATCAAGTAGATTGGGTATGCTTGATTTATGGGCACTCGTTACATGAAGATATATACTTGTTGTCTTAATGTCATTGTATCCCAACAACTCCTATATAGTTCTTAGATCAGTACCTTGCTCCAACAAATGGGTAGCGAAAGAGTGACGGAGCATGTGTACATGTACCCGATGTTTGATACCTGCACGTTCGGCAGCCTCTTTTCAGTACTTTCACCAATGCGCTCGCCGAATATTGCTCACCGGGACTATCCCCCTCAAACAGCCATTTCTTCGGACGGTACTCTTTGTTATATGTTCGTAGCTCATTCAATACTTTTTCTGATAACAACGAATAACGGCACTTTTTCCTTTTACCCATTATGCGTACTAACATCCGTTCGCTGATGATGTCTTTCGGGATAAGGTTCAGTAGTTCGCTTCTTCTTAGTCCGACAGAATATATCAGCGAAATCATGCAATGATGTTTCAAGTTAGGCAAGCAAGAGAGGATACGGCTTATCTCATTACGGCTAAGCACTTCGGGCAGTGTCTTATACTCTTTGGCACCTGTGATTCCGCCGTAATATTGCCACTTGCCACCTTTCACTTTCTCGTAGTAGAACTTGATAGCGTTAATGCGCATATTCTGTTGTGACACGGAGATTTTTTTCTCATTTACCAAATAAAGTATATAGTGATTGATGTCCGCCACTTTCAGACGGTCGATGTTACATCCTTTGTGATGCTCCATGAAATCACTGAAATAAATCCTGTAAGTCTTGATTGTCGAGGGACTGTAACGCTTCTGTTCCAGTAATTCCAAATAGCCTTTCGGCAGCACGTATTCACGTTGGGGTTTAGGATGACGAATATATACCCGGCTGTAATCAATATAAGCGTGGGGAGAGTAACGGGTGTAGAACTCCGGAAGCTGAAAAGTGGATGCTTGTATGTATGCACTTCCGTTCCCGATTGTTTTAATTCCTTTGTCTTGCGAAAGTAGCAAGGCAATAGTCTGATTATCGGTATATTCTATCCGTATATAATCCTGACCGTCTATATTTTGTTTTGTCAGTACGATACTTCCCCGTTGTTTGCTTGCATCCATGTAGGGCTTGTTTTATAACATTACAACTCTCATTAATTAAATGATATTGCCAAAGTTATAAAACTATTCCAAACAAAGTAAACGAACGTTTCCTTTTTTATCTTTTTTTTGCACGGACAATCAGGTCAGCAAGCAATCAGCGTTAAATGGTGGACTGTTTAACGCTTTAATAAGGAGTAAACGGCATGTAGATGTTTGGCAAGCCGCTGGGTGTTCAATCCGCCCATAAATGCCATTTCAAACGAAAGTCCCATGTAAACCTGTCGGAACATGACTACCGCATCCTCTACATCCACATCCTCTCTTAGTTCTCCGGTAGCTATGGCACGTTGTATAGCAGCACGCCAGTAAGCATAATCAACCTCTACAAGATTACGGAGTTTTTCTTTTGCATCAGGATCGTATTGGAGCAGTTGAAACAGAAAATGAAAATATTGGGCGTGATATGTGAACTTTCCTTGTGCCACCTTTTCCCGCTCTGCACCTATCAGGTCGCCCAGCATATCCATTGTCCGTTGTACGCCACGCACATATTCGTCTATAAATTCGGCAAATGTACCGTTTGTTTCAGTGAATTTGTTTCGTGGATTTTGCGTGCTGAACCAAAATTTATCCACTACGGCAATAAATAGTTCCTGTTTGTTCTTGTAGTATTTGAATATTCCGGCTTTCGACATTCCAAGCATCTTTCCAAGTTCCGCAAAACTGGCTTTTTCATAGTTCACGGACATAAACAGCTTGAACGCGGCTATCAGTAATTCATCACGGGTAATTTTCATTTTACAGCAGTCTTTTATATTTTCCAATCCCGAAAATACTATTTTATTCTCATACAAACCATATTAAAGGCAATAGATTAACAAAAATAAATTTGCGAACTCTGTTGGCAAATCGAAGCAAGGTCATTTTGGGACAAGTCATTTTTGAGGGTGTCCGAAAAGGGTACCCTCTAACTTTTTTCTTTTTTTGTGATTTATCCAACAACTTATAAAAATGCCCCTCATGAAACTCAATTTTCTCCCTTTATCAGTCTTATAATCCTTTCCATCCCTCCCTTTCTTAGCCTTTTTCTGCTTGCAGATCATTTTTCCGATGTTAAATGCAATAGCCAATATTCCAAAGTCCATGACAATCTTCTCCAAGCCTTTATGCCTGAACCTCTTGTACTCTTTATTCCATTTTATTTGCCCGAAGACCGCTTCCACCTCCACCGGTCTTTTGCTCCTATGTTCAAGCCCTTTTGGTGAAGTGAGTTTCTCACGTGCCAGTTGCTTGTACCGCCTTAATTTATGATTCACCTTGATCTCCCTGTTTCCTCTCCCTTTGTGACATTTATTTTGTAGGGGACATCCCTGACAGTTCTTAGCACGGTAAACACTTATTTCACTTTCATATCCATTATCATTGACAGCCTTTATCGTGTAGGCAAATTTCATATACTGTCCCATCGGACATACAAAGTAATCTTCCGGTTCGTTATAATACAAATTATCTTGTTTGGAGATGTCACATTTCCATTTTTTTGTTTGTTCCATATGAAAATAATTATATTTCACATAAGCGCTTATACCGAAGCGTTCCATAAACTCATAATTTTCCTCACTTCCATATCCGGCATCCGCACAAACCTCTTTCATGAACCGGCAGTATCTCATCCGGCCATACAATAGAAATGAAATCAACGTCAACGTATCACCCGGATTGTGATAGAAAGCATAGTTTGTTATGAACTGGTTTTCCGTGGATATCTGTAGATTATATCCCGGTTTAAGCTGACCGTTCCTCATGTGGTCTTCTTTCATGCGCATAAAAGTCGCATCAGGATCTGTTTTGGAATAGCTGTTTCTTTCCCCCATTATTTCCAAGTGTTTCTCATATTCCTGCAGCTTAGGTAAGTACTCCTCATTAAGCTTTTTAATCTGACGAAGTTCACGTTTATTGCGGTTCTCCAGATTAATGGCATCTATTTTTTCTTTCAGAGCATGGCTGTCAATAGGAAGAGTTGATTCTCCAGGAGCGGTGTTGTCACCGAGAATACCCTCTTCAATTTGAGAAAGTATACATTGAATCTTATTTTCCAGACGATCCTTATACTTTTCCACACTTTTGCGCCAGACGAAAGTATAACGGTTGGCTGCCGACTCCATCTTGGTCCCGTCGATATATTGTTTTTCCAGGCTGATATATCCCAACTCAACAAGCATGAGCACAATCTGAGTGAACAAACTGTGGATACAACTCTTCAAACGCTTGCTGCGGAAATCATTGATGGTACGGAAGTCGGGAGTGGACTTGCCCGAAAGCCACATGTAAAGGATGTTCTCCTGAAGTAGACGTGCTATCTTACGACAAGAGTACACATTGTTCAGGTAGGCGAAGAACAACACTTTCAAAAGCATGCGGGGATAATAAGCAGGACAACCACCACCCTTATAAGTAGATAACAACGGACTGATGTCAAGCTTATCAACAATCTGGTTGACAAGCCGGACCGGAGCATCCGAAGAAATATTTTCATCAAGACGGCAAGGAAATAAGGAATCCATACCTTGAGAATACTCCTTAAATTGTATATTTGCACTATCGATTAACATGCTCTAAGATAAACATTTTAGAGCAAATTAAAAAGTCCGAGCTTGGGAAAGTTCGGACTTTTACATAAAAAAAGAGGGTACCCGGTAGGACACCCTCTTTGTTGAAATATTAATAATCAAATACTTGCATAATTCAAAACGAATGCGTACTTTAGAATCCAAGATAATGGAGACAGACATCTGCCAAAAGCAGACAGAAACCTATAAAAAAGTTAGTATTCAAATCGTACCCCCTCAAAAGGGTAAGGATAGATAAAATATTGATATTTAGGACTGTGAACCGGGTGGGTTAAAGACCCAGGCGGATCACATAAGAACAAAGCCAAAAAGGAGAAAAGTCCTACAATACGTTAATATTGTAGGACTTTTTTTATGTTTCAGTCTTGCCTGAAAGACAAAATTCCGATCCTCGGATAGAAGAATAGGTTAATAATATGGTTCTCTATTGGCATACATTAAAACCAGTTTGAATAATATTTCAATAGACTCTTGACTCCAATCGTTAGTAACATCTAATCCAACCAAACTCTTTGCTTTTTCTTCGGCTAGATCATTATACAAAAGCGACTTCATCAAATCAAGATTCTCACTAAGTACTTCTTTTATCCAATGAAGTAATTCTGTATAGAATGTCCTTGTACCATCTTCTGTAGAATAATTACCCACAGAGTTTTCTTTGGATTGGACAACCATGTAAATCATTGGCTCATCGGAAGAATTCCTCATGCCCCTCGATGGAGCAGGAGAGACACATACAACCGAACCCTCACGAACCGGGAAACAATCATCATCAATTTGAAAATCATCACTACCTTTTGAATAATATAAGTCTCCTCATTGTCGATATGCCGATGAAAGTAAGGGATTTCTGTGTGGGGTAGTGATATGTTGAATAAAATCCCTGTTCCAGTAGTTCCTGTAAGATCCTCCAGAAACAGTTTTCCGAAAATCGCCGTCTTCAGTTTCGGATGAATGAGGGAATACCCTCCGATATGGTCTAACGAACCCATATTGATGGCCGTATATCTTTCTCCTTTGGCGATTTGCTCTACATTTTCATTGCAATATAAACTATTAGTGAGAAAATTTGCACATTATCAATGCGAAATGATAGTATATTCAATAGCAATATGATTCCTTGATTCATTGCATTCTTATTACCAGCCAATTCATACTGAATAGCAAGGTGGCAAGAAAATAGGTTTAATATAACTTGTTTATATTTGAACCAACAGTTATTTTTGCCCTATCGAAGGTATGGCAGCTTTATAACAAGTTATATCTGAGATAAATGAAACGCTAATATAAGATAATACAATGCCATATATTACTATTGAAGGGGATTCACTCACCCGTGAACAAAAAAGTGAATTAATCCGAAAAGTGATAGAAGTAGCTTCGGAAGTCATGCAAATTCCTATGGAATTCTTTTTATGTACGGTCAAAGAATTACCAGATGAAAATATAGGAATAGGAGGTCGGACCATTGACTTGATTAAATAAAACTATTTGCACGATAAAAAGAAATAAGATGAATTACATGCAGATACTCTCTTGCTGGCACAAATTAGAACATTTTTCTCCAGCTATTCTACCCAAAGATAAAAGTCTTAAACCACTGAAAGAGCTTCCTTGGATGCGTCCATTAGAAGCTAAAGATCCGAAAAAGACAATTCAGTATACTATCTATTTAGGGGTGTTTTCCCAGATATCTGTTTCGGATTTTGTGAAAGATTTCTTTAAAGATGAACGTAATAATCCGAACGTAACGGATGCCAAAGTATACTATGCTTCTCTTAAATTGGATAATCTGGGAGTATATATACAAAACACATTCGGATTTTCTACTATGCCGTGGGCCTTAAGACAGTTGGAGGCGGGCAAAGTGAACACCAATTCTTGGTCGGAAGATTTTGATAAATTGAGAAAGAACCTGTTAGAGCGATTGGGCGAGAATAGGAAGGAACTTGCAGAAGATTACTCAAGTTATTTGTCGGAGACCCAAACGTTAGAAAATCTTCAACAGATACAAGCTCTAATCATACAAGATTTAAAGTGGAGCACTTCACCGGAAACTAAAATATATGTTCGAATAGAAGAAGTATACAAAAAAAACAATACTTCAGATAAGGAAGAAGCGAATGCAGACCTATTAAACAGTTTCTACATCGACGATTTGGAGCGAATAATTACTTCATCCGTAAAAGGAAGTTACAATACCGCTTTCCGTAATTATTTGAGTGCCTGTTTGAATAAAGACTTTGTTCATTTCGATTTGTCACTTCAACCAGAGATCTTGAAAGAATGTTTAGTCCCGGAGAATTATCCGGATGGTTGCTGGCCATCTCCCCATACGGCGAGTTTGATGCAGCAATTTGCCGTGAATACGGTCAGTAAAGAATTATCAGGGGAAAAGCAGGAGGGCATATTCTCGGTAAATGGACCTCCTGGAACAGGAAAGACTACCTTATTAAGAGATATCATCGCAGCTATTCTGGTGAAACGTGCCAAAAAGATGGTTAACTTTACTGAACCGGCAAAAGCGTTCCGTAAAATAGGTGAAGTGCAAGTGAGTGAGAAGTACACGCCATTCATTTATGAACCGGATTCATCAATTTGTGACGGAGGTATAGTTGTCGCTTCCTCCAATAACGGTGCTGTTGAAAATATTTCGAAAGAACTTCCTTTAAAAAAAGAGGCAAGAGGCTATTCGGATCAGGTTGGCTATTTTCGGCAAGTGAGTGAGGAATGCGTGGGCGAAGAAAGTTGGGGACTAATTGCCGCTGTGATGGGCAATAAAGAAAATCAACGAAAATTGATATACAGCATTTGGGATGGGGACTCGGAGGAGGAAAGTTATACTTTAAAACAGCAACTGAAGGACTATAAACCAACAGAAGAAGAATGGTTGAATATTGTCGTATCTTTTAAAAATAAACTTGGAGAGGTGGAGATTGAGAAATCTCGTCTAACCGGTTTTATGAAAGATGCGGAAAGCATAGAAAAACTTCGTATCCAGCTTGAGGATGCTGAAAGCCATTTATCTCATGTCGACAAGGAACTAGAGGGACTGCTTGAGGAAAAAAATTTATTGTCTACTGAGATAAAAAGAGGTAAACAACAAAAAGAAGATGCTATGACGGAATTGAAACTGTTACAATCTACCCGCCCCGGCTTCTTTATCTATTGGTTTAATAAAACGGTACGAACTCAATATAAAAAGGCCTTAACTGCTACTCTCACGAAATATAATCAATTATCCGAAGAAATAACCAAGCAGAAAACCTCGTTGCAAGCACTTGACTTACGTGTAGAAAAACAAAGAAAAATACAAGAACAAAGCCAAAAGGACTACGACAGGATAAATAGCGACTATGCTCGATTGTCGGAATTGACCGAAGCCGCCCGTCAGGAATTGAAAGGAGCCTATGCCGATGCTTCATTTTGGAAACAGATTGAATCAAAGGAGGTACAGGAAATCTCTCCTTGGTATTCGAAGAGACTTAAACAATTACAATCTGAATTGTTCATTGAAGCAATGAAAGTAAACGAGTTGTTTATACTACGAGCCAATGCCACATCGAGCCGCATAAAAACAACGCTGGATGGTTTCTTTAATTTTCTTAAAACGGGAGGAGACCTTACGGAAAGAGAAATACAGGCAATGTGGAATACATTTTGGCTGATAGTCCCTGTCGTTTCTTCTACATTTGCGTCTATTCAACGCATGTTTAGCCAAATGAAAACAGGAACAATCCCCTGGCTATTTGTAGACGAGGCAGGGCAGGCAGTTCCACAAGCGGCGGCAGGAGCTATCTGGCGTTCCAAACGGGCTGTTATCGTAGGAGATCCTTTTCAAATAGAGCCCGTAGTTACGATTCCTGAGCAGATTGTCAATAATATCAGTCATCATTTCGGATTGGATAAAACACAGATACAGACTTCTCTTTCCGTTCAGTCTATGGCCGATCGTGCCAATCCGTATGGTTGGATAACAAATGATACTTGGACCGGATCTCCGCTACGGGTGCATCGTCGTTGTGTTGACCCGATGTTTTCCATAGCAAATGAGATCGCGTATAATGGCATGATGTATAACTCCACTTTGGCTGAAAGTTCTCAACTGTTTATGCGGAATGGATTTTTGCAAGTAGAGGGGAAAGTGAGCGGACGACATTACGTACCAGAGCAAGGTGTCTTAATCAGGCAAATGATTATTGATGAGATACACCACTTACAGGACTTGCCCGATTTGTTCGTGATCTCTCCATTTTCAGAAATACCATCTATCTTGAAAAAAGAATTACGTCAGCCTATTAAGCAAGCACTGGCTACCTATAAATCAATAGAAGACAACGAACTAAAAAAGTGGTTGGATGCCCATATCGGAACAGTCCATACGTTTCAAGGTAAGCAGGCAGCAGGTGTAATTTTATGTCTGGGGTTGGATGAGAAGTCAAAAGGGGCTGCTTCCTGGGCTTCATCCAAACCTAACTTATTAAATGTGGCTTTAACACGCGCTAAACAACGATTTGTTGCTGTGGGAGATGGAGATATTTGGTTGCGACAACCCTATTTTAGCAAATTGAAAGCATTAAATAGGTAGTTTTACGGCATTAAAACTACCTATTTTTTCTAGGATTTTCACCATACTACTTTTTTACCATCGTGAAAGTTTACCATGGTGAACTTTCACGAGATTTAAGTAATAGATCTATGTACTTACTCAAAATATTGTCAAGGCAATTTTGTGGAATTAAAGTCCAGGAGGGTATCCGAAACGTTTCGGACCCCCTCCTATTATTTGTATGAAAATATGCCGTTTTATCAGATAAGTCCGTATTTTTTTCCTATTTCATGGAAGGCGTTTATCAACCTGTCACAGTCTTCAAACGTATGTGACGACATCACGCCAATTCTAATTCGGCACATATTAGGAGGTACAACCGGAGGAAATATGGCATTGGTAAATATATTCCTGTCATAAAGTTCCTTTGTTATCTGAGTCAATATGTATTCATCTCCCACAATTACAGGAATAATAGGAGTAATCGAATTTAATGTATTAAAACCCAATGCTCTCAATCCGTTTCTTACATATTCGGCATTCCGCTTCAGTGCATTCTGAATGTCCGTATTACGCATCTCTTTGATTACTTCAAGGGATGCTGCACAAATACTCTGGGGTAAAGAGGTAGAATACATGTTGCTACGGGCATAAACCCTCAGGTAATCAATAATGTTTTGTTTGGCAGTTATAAAACCTCCTATCGATCCTATTGCTTTACTGAGCGTTCCTGTAACGATTATATTTTCGCGCTCTTTTATATCATAATAGCTTAGCGTTCCGGCTCCGTCTCCTCCAATCACTCCCGTCGCATGGGCATCGTCTATCAAAAGCAATGCATTATATTTCTTCGTAATCTCTAAGATAGCCGGAATATCGGCAATATCCCCATCCATACTAAATACTCCGTCAGTCACCACCATCATACCATCCTTGTATTGCCCGGCATTTTCTTTTAATATTTTTTCAAGTGCTTTAGGATCATTATGCTTATATCTTACCATTTTGGCACCGGACATTAGAGCCCCGTCAATTAAACTGGCGTGGTTGAGCCTGTCATATACCAGCAAGTTGTTAGGGCGTATCAATCCTACTATCACACCTATATTGGCAGTGAAGCCAGAAGAGAATAATATAGTGTCATCAAAACCGGTCAGCTTGGCTATCTCTTTTTCCAATTCATTTTGGAATATTGTCGTTCCGCTCAATAGTGGAACCCCGCCACTTCCTACTCCATAGTCAGTTATTACACGAACCGCCTTTTCCACTACTGATGGTATGCCGGTAGCATCCAAATAACTATTGGAACCGAACATCAGCATTTTCTTTACTTCATTAGTTTTTCTATCAACAACCTCGACTTCCCTACCGCAACCGGAAACCATTGGGGATTTGACGTAGATGTGTAGCGAGTTCTCTTCGTGTAGTTGGAGTTCTTTTTGGAAATTGGAGACTTTTTCCAAAATACTGCCACCGGGGCTATTCTTACATACCGAATAGTCAATTTTGAACCTAGATATGTTCTCTTTCATTTTAGTATTTATACGTTATAAATTTGTTTGCAAAGATAATGACAAAAACAAACTAAGCAAATTAAATCGTCTATAATTGAATTAGTAAAACAGCCACATATTATATTTGAATTACTTATTTGTTGCTTGTAAGGCGTAAAATACCTATATTTGCAACATATCTCATTGTTTATACAAACAAACATGCGAAGGGAGAATCAAACTGTTGGATAAACAAGCATAAGCCTTCTTTGAACAACTCCAACTGATTCTTTAGGAATGAAATTTTATTGGAGGGAAAAACGAAAATACCTCCGGACTTCTGGTGATTAAATTTTTTATTATTTAATAAGTACTATATAATAATGATGGGACAGGGAGATAAAAAAATTCGAATAAGGAGAACCAATGAGCAGTTGGATAAGGAGGTAATATCTGAATTTGAAAAGCTTGTAGGTGAGTTTGGTTTTGGAAATGTTAATTTGAGTGCATTAATGAAAGCTGCTGACTTAGAAGCTAATGTGTTTTATAGAAGATATGGTTCGATGGATAATCTTTATGACAGACTGGCCAAGCAATACGACTTCTGGATCAATAATACCATTGATATTTCCACACTTAATACATTAGGACCTAAAAAGTTTTTTGCAGAAACGTTCAAGACATTGTTCAGGAATCTGTCAGAGAACAGTGTGATGCAAAAGTTGCTGCTTTACGAAATGACAACTATTAATAGTACTACAAAGAGATCTGCGGAAACACGGGATGTTATGAACTTAAACTTAATAACATTTTACGAAAATCTCTTTGCACCGGCGAAAATCAATATTAAAAGTATTGCGTCAATCCTAATAGGGGGAATTTATTATTTGATATTACATAAAGAGTGTGCTAAAATCTGCACGATAGACTATAAGACTAAAGAAGGAGAAAATGCTTTTTCAGAAGGAATCGACTTTTTAACTGACATTATTTTTGATAGGTTGGAGATGTATGACAGGGATAAAAAGGCAATCCGGCAAATGATATCAGATGGCATAAGTGAATCCAAAATATGCAAGTATATGGGCATCAATAAGAATGACCTGAAAACATTGCTTTCGGAATAGTCACAGGAGACTATATGGACAGATGTTTAAGGAAATCCTGAAGTTCTACAGCCTTCCTAATTTAGCAATATATTCAATGGCAATATCCATACGTAAAGACGAAGGTATTGCCATTATTCTTTTCATATAATGCAATCTCAATAATCGCCTTCACGTTTTCAATAAGATTCTAAATAGGCATATATACGTCTTTTTATCAATCAGTTACACTTCTTTAATTATAAATTCTCTCAATAATAGATCCCATTATTTGTTTATGAATATATAATTATCAAAAAATATATTTTATTTTTTAAGCAAACCATTTTTCGTATATTATTTTTGTTCTATATTTGCATGCTGAGGACTATATAGAAGCCATGCACTTTTATAATGAAATGAAATCGTAGTTTTCTTGTAGTCTGTATTAAACAAATTATTAACATTTAAACTCCTAAAACATGGCATTTAGAGCAACCTTAAGCTTTGCAGGAAAAGAGTTTGACGTGCTGGATTGCACGTACAGTCTCAAGCGAGATGTGGATTCCAAAGGACGTCCATCTTCAAACATTTACGGCGGACAAATTCGTCTGCATGTGGAATCGACTGATGATACTTCGATTCTGGAGAACATGACCAATCAGTTTAAACCTCATTCCGGCAGCATCGTCTTCAAAAAAGGAGATGAAGAAGCCAAGATGAAGGAACTTACCTGGGAAAACGGATACATTACCGAATTTACCGAAAACATCGACATTGTCGGCTCGCAGCCGATGACTATCACTTTTGTCGTATCGGCTCAGGTAATCAAGATTGGTGGCGCACAATTTGAACAGAATTGGCCGAAGTAATCATTTAGTATTCATGTAGGTAACAGAAGCCATCTGCTGTTTTTTTTAATATGTGGATGGCTTCTGTAGCTTAAAAACAAAAAAGACAAATGGCAATACTTGAATATGGAATTGGTGGTAATGAAGTGAAAGTTGATACTTCCGAAGCCATCGCAAACATTCCGGAGAATCGCTCCCTCATAGTTGAACAGTTAACTGCTGACGAACCTATAACTCCTGAAGCGGTCAAAGGCTTAAGCACTATCGAAGAGGTGTTTGCGCACTTCTTGCCCAACATTGATGTTGAATTTGAAAATGAAGAAGGGCAACCGGTAAAAGAAAACTTTAGATTTAGCTCAGTGGCGGACTTCAGTGTGAAGAATATGACACAGAATAGTCCATTCCTCCATAAGTTGGATACGGAGAAAACATTCTACGAGGGGATGGTGACGCAATTGCGCTCTAATAAAGTTCTACAACGGGTGTTGGAGAATCCAGAATCCAAAAAGGCGTTTATCAGCGCACTGGAAGCATTGAGTAACGAATTAAAGACCGAATAAAAGACAATAAGAACTATGGAAGATAATAAAAATAAGTCTGAAGTTCAGGCGCAAGAAACCATTCAAGTTTCCTATAAAGAGAAAAACGGGGAATCCTCTCTGGCTTCGGCACTGGATGTGTTGTCCAGATTCGGCGGTTTCAATTTTCTGGAATCAACAGTAGATGGTGTTCAGAACCTGAACCCCGAGCGTAAGGCACGCAAAAAGATATTCTTAACCGATGAACAGAAGCAAGAAGAACGGGAAGTGCTGAAGAATAAGATAGATATGTGGATCGACCTGCTGAACTCATCATCGGCAGTGACGGAAATGATTGCCACTTCTAAAGCTAAATCGGAAGCTGCCGCATCGCATCTTGCCAAAAGCCAATTGGTGGCAGTGCAGAGTGTGAGGGATATGGAACAGGCATACCGTGGAGTGATGTTGTTCTATAAGAATACGGAAGCGGACAAAGTGAACAACGTGACGATAGTCAATGCTTCCAAAGAACAACTGACCGACCTCGACAATCCCCGCTTCATTGATTTCGTTGCCCGCGAACTGAAACAGAACTATGACAAGTTGGATTTACGTCAAAATTACTCACTGTTAGCCATTCCGGGCTATCTTGGTTCGAATAAGGTGCTTGAAAAATGGGCGAAAATCGCTTATGAAAATAAAGTGATGCTCTATACGGACTTTGCCGACCTTGATAAGCCGGAAGATGTGGTGGAACTGTTCTCTTCCTCCAATATGGCAAGTGGGGAGGCCTTCAAAAGCAATACCTGCATGACCTGCAACTGGCTGGTGGGACGTGCCGGATACCGGGAAATCGGTGAAGAGGAAGACCTCCATGTTTCTCCGTCTATTGCTTTGATGGGTAAAGTTTACACCACTCTGATGTCTCAGGTAACTGCCGGTAAGAAGTATGGCGGCATTAATGAAATAGATGCGGTGGTATTCCCGTTGAAGAAAAGCGAAATCTCACAACTGGAGAAAATGGGTTTAATTCCAATGGTCAATGAATATGGTAAAGTGATGGCGTTCTCCGCAAAGACATTGTTCAACGGTGACAATCTGGGATTGCAAACTTATTCTGTGGTACGTGTATTCGACTATATTACCAAGGTATTGTTTGATTTCCTGAACCGCCGTTCGTTCGAGAACTGGAGTTCTAAAACCGAACGTGACCTGAGAGGGCAGATTGTACAGTATCTTGATAGTGTACAGGGAGCCGACCGCCTTATCGAAAAATTCAAGATAATCCGTTTCGAGCAAGACCAAAAGCAGAAAGACCGTATTTATCTGGATATTCACATGACTCCGTTCTTCCCTGCCAAGAGCTTTGTTATCAAGTTGGACGGCACGAAAGGTGATGATGGTACAAACTGGAATACAAATTACGAACAGGCGTAATAAGAATAAAATATGGATTTTTTGAACATCAATGAAACAGTTCAGAGCGTAATCCGAATATCAAAAGGTGTCGCCCGTGAGTATGGCAATGCCAGCTATGCTCCGGCACACCTTTTGTTTGCCTTGATGCACAAAGAGGTAGGTCTGCGTTCGTTTGTCGAATCGTTGGGTAAGGACGCCGATTACTTGCGTGAATGGGCGGAGGTAAGAATAGAGGAGTACCCCAAGGCTGCCGGCGCAGGCGAGATAATGCCCGATCCGAAAGTTAACGAACTGTTTGAGCAAGCCGATAATGTACGAATCAAGTGGGGACTGCTGGAAATCAATCCACTTTGCCTGCTGGCAGCCATTGCTACACCCGAAGCAGGTTTCAGTACGGACGAGTTGCGCTCGTTCCCTATTCGGGAGCGTGAGATACATGACCTCTTCACGAGCGGAATGGGTAATATGAAAAAATCCGTAAGTACGCAGACTGACCTTCCGGGGAGTGAAGCCCCCCTATGGACAGCCGGGGCGGGCAATTTAGATAAGTACTGTACAGATAAGACTGCTCTTGCGGCAGACAAGAAAGTATATCCTATCGTGTGCCGTGACCGTGAGACACGCATGATGATGGAAATTCTGGGGCGGATGGGTAAGCCCAACGTGCTCATCATCGGCGATGCCGGTGTGGGTAAGACTGCTCTGGTAGATGGCTTGGCATGCAGCATCATTGAGGGTACAGTTCCCCAATATCTAAAGGACATGACTATCTATGAGCTTGACACAGGAACACTGATTGCGGGTGCTACCTACAAAGGCGAGATAGAAGAACGGCTGAAAGGAATCATCAAAGAATTGTCGGCTCACGGCAATGCGATTCTCTTCATTGATGAAATACATACGCTGATCGACCCCAAGTCGGGCAACAGCGGAGCGGCAAGCATCCTGAAACCGGAGCTTGCCAAAGGAAATATAACGGTAATCGGAGTCACTACGGTGGACGAATACCGTAAACTGATTGAACCGGACCATGCCCTTAACCGGCGTTTTGAAGTATTGCAAGTATCGGAACCTGACCTTGCATCCACCGTAAATATGATACAGGCAGCTTTGGAAAGATATGAAAGCTACCACGGTGTGGGGGTAGATGTAGATTCGTTGCCGGAATGCGTGGCACTCGCCAAGCGTTATGTCAAGGAACGCCGTTTGCCGGATGCCGCTATTGATTTGATAGACCGTACCCTCTCTGCGGTTAAGATGATTAACCAGAGCGGGGAAAAAGATATAAAGGGACTGGCTGAGCAGCTTGCCGCGATTGAAGCGGCGGAAGACCAGCCCGAAGCGGAGCGCACGGAGAAGTTACGGTTAGTCAACTTCACTATGAAGAACCGGTTAAGCCCTATCCTTCTGGGAATGCTCTCCGATGGACAGAATGAACCGGAGTCATCAGACTACGGTGAATGGATGGATTATATTTTAGGTGTACTTGACCGATTGCGTGAGTTGACCAAAGAGAAAATCGGGAAAATCACTTCCCATGAAGTGGCAGCCGTTGTTTCTTCTTCTACAGGTATCCCTATCGGCAAGATAGAATCCGGAGAGAAAGAGAAGTTGCTCAACATGGAAGATATTCTGCGCCACAGAGTGGTGGGACAGGACAATGCGCTGAAAGTGTTGACGGATGCCATTGTCGAATCACGGAGCGGTATGAACAAGCCGGGACAGCCGATTGGTTCGTTCTTTCTGCTGGGACCTACCGGAACGGGTAAGACCGAATTGGCAAAAGCATTGGCGGAAGCACTTTTCAATGACGAAAAGGCGATGATTCGTTTTGATATGTCGGAGTTCAAGGAAGAACATTCGGCAGCCCTGCTATTGGGAGCACCTCCGGGATACGTGGGTTACGAAGAAGGTGGCGTACTCGTGAACCGGATACGCCGTCAGCCTTACGCGGTGGTGCTTTTCGATGAGATAGAGAAGGCCCATTCTTCCGTTTATGACATCTTCCTGCAAATCATGGACGAAGGCAAGCTACACGACCGTTTGGGCAAAGAGGGTGATTTTTCCAATTCTATCGTACTGTTTACATCCAATGTAGGTAGCGAATGGTTTAGCAAGCAGATTAATGAGGGCAAGAATCCTTCTACCACTGACCTGATGGAAGTCATGGGCAGTTATTTCCGTCCGGAGTTTCTTGCCCGTTTGTCGGAAATCGTGCCTTTCTCTCCTATTAACGAAACAATGCTGGTTCGTATCTTTGAGATACAGTTAAAGGGAGTTATAGCATTGCTTGAGAAGCAACATATTGACATTGAGATTACGGAGAAGGCAAAGAACCTGCTCGCTACCCGTGGCTTCACTCCAAAATACGGAGCTCGGCAAGTGGCAGGTACGATACGTAACTATATCCGCCGTCCTATCTCAAAGATGATTGTTGCAGGAACATTGACGGCAGGGAATACAGTTGTTGCCGATGTGGCGGATAATGGAGATATTGATTGGAATGTGAAATGATAAAATGAAGATACTATGTTTGGACATAAAAGTTTTTTGAGGATAGGTGCTTTGGGCGATTCCAGTATTTCAGGATTGTACAAAGACAGTTATGAACTTGAAAATTGCCATTTCAGTTTTAATCAGGGAACGAACACGGATGGCAAACCGCAAACTGATGTACGAGGTGGAACCTTGTACCTGACTTATGCCGGTTTACCGCAAGATGATATGTTCCACTGGATACTGAACTCTAAAAAATATGAAGACGGTGCAATTGTAATATGCGATGACAGTGATGAACCTTTGGAAAAGATTTTATTTGAGCAGGCAGCCTGTACTGGATTGAATATTGAATATACGCAAAAAGGAAAAGCCTATATACATACTAAAATTATTCTCCAAGTACGAAAAATAAAGGTAGGTGAGACAACGTTTGAAAATCGTTGGACTATTAACGAATAAGTTTTTGACTATTAAAAATAAACGGTATGGAATTATTTAGTTTTCTACAAGTAGACAGCGACTTAACAGCATGGTTTATCCTTGATGGTCAGGAATATGAAATGAGCCATTTCGATATAAATTTCGCTCAATCTGTCGACCATAAAGGGCAACCGCAAGATGAAGTACGTGGTGGTATCATGTCCATTACATTATCACAAACGCTTCCTGAAAACATTTACAGATGGGGAATGGCATCCATTCCCAAAAATGGGTCTGTGATTTTTAAATCAAAGACAACAAATCCTCCCTTGAAAATTAATTTCATTAACGCATATTGCATACGATTCAATCGAAGTATAGCCAACGAAGGAGGATTAGAAAGTCAACTGGTAATATCTCCTGATGAGATGTTAATAAATGGAATTAGCTTTGACAATCACTGGGTTAAATAATCTACAATAAGATGGGTAAGGAAATAGAAATAAAGAAATTGCCAGAGTTCGAGGCTATGGTGAATGCCGGTAATACGACCTATACGGGATTGGTAGAAGGCATCGGGTATGTGTATTGGACAACAGAAACCCTATATTTTATCCGCACTAATCCAGAACAATTATGGGCGATTCCAAAATATCAGCAAATACCTTTCCCCTATTTTCAAAGGAAAGATGCAATCATAGAAACCAAAACATTACATACGCTTCATGTCTTGCCCAAAAACGAATTGATGAAATATGATTACGATGCCTATTATGCATTTTATGGTATCGTGGAGGAGATGCTAAAATTGATTCATCGGGCGGATGCTATTAAAAGTTATTGGGAAATGCCTCTTCCCATAATAAAAAAAGTAGAAGGTGCACAAAAGGGAAACGATAGAAGAAATGGAATACTATCATTAGGTAGTCAAATAAACGACCAAATCGGAGCTCCTCTTGATGCAGCGAACATGCTAATGGATAATAAACATATAGGTAAAATTGGAGATGGATTGTCGCTTATTTCTATTATAGATGAGGTAGGTAATGGTGAATATTGGTCTGCTGCCGGAGACATCTTACTGTTTGCAGCCGGAAAAACAAAATTAAGTCCTTATCTGACTGCTATAAGTTTAGGCACATGGATGTATCATACAGATTTGATGCAAAGAAGATTGGCACGGCTCTCCGCCCGAGAATATCTTCGTCTCCTATACGAATTGGAGAGAGAGACAGATTGGAATACAAAGCAAAAACTTAGAAGCCAGATAGAAACTCAACGGAAGATATTCGAGGAGTGCCTGCGTAATTTGGGGATCAAAAATTAATTTATCATACTATGAAAACGATATATAGTCTTTTATATGGAATGCTTGTACTCTTTAACGCCTGTGGGCAATCTAAGGTACAAGAAAAATTTGATACCATAACAACGTACAGCTATACAAACAGTTATGGTAAAGATGGACGCTTGGCCGAGGTTCTTATCAAACAACAATCACAATTTCTGGAGGATGGAGCATATATTTCGGGACGGGCTGTTAAAATTACTCAAAGATATAACTACTCGGATAATGATACGTACATGATTACAGAGACTGATGATTTATCTCCCAATGAAATATCAACAATAATCAAAGGTAAAACTTTTGAAAAGTATTATACACTCAAAAATAATGATACCATTAAGTTTCGTATGCGTACTTATACGGATGCAACACAATCGAAGCCACTGGTGGAAAGAGAAAACTATACACTTTCCGGATTCCCAATTATTGATGAAGAGGAAAACATAAATATAGAATCAAATTATTATTATGACGATAAAGGTGATTTAATCAAAATAATAAAGAGGGATTTTAATAGCGGTGAAGTTGTCGAAACATATGGGCTTAAAGAAATTATTGCAGATACGACAATTATTTATTACTGCATCAATACGGATACTTCATATTCTGTAAAACAATACATAGATAATGACAAAACCATTGAGATTACATTCGATGAAAATCAGAAGCCGCAGAATAAAATCACCAATTATACGGCTAATGGCTTTGATATTAAAGTAAGAGAATCAGTAAAAAACGGAATTATTACAGTTGATAGCATCTATCAGATAAAAGGAAAAAAGGTTAGAAGTGTTTCCGTCTCGCCTGAAAATAAATCGGTCACCACATTAGAATATGACGGAAAAGGCAATATTACAAAGGAAATTTGCAAATCAAAGTCGGATATTACTATCTCAAATGAAGAGCTGAATGAGATGATTCGACGTTATAAGGAATCTAAAAAACAGGAGCACTAAAGGGAAATGACGCAAGAAATGGGATACTATCATTAGGTAGTCAAATAAATGACCAAATCGGAGCTCCCCTTGATGCAGCGAATATGCTAATGGATAATAAACATATAGGCAAAATTGGAGATGGATTGTCGCTTATTTCTATTATAGATGAGGTAGGTAATGGTGAATATTGGTCAGCTGCCGGAGACATTTTACTGTTTGCAGCCGGAAAAACAAAATTAAGTCCCTATATGACTGTCATAAGTTTAGGCACATGGATGTATGAGACGGACTTGATGCAATGGAGATTAGCATGTATAAATTATAGCGATTACAAAAAAACACTAATAAAATATCGAGAATTACAAAAAAAATTTGAAAGTGGAGACAAATCTGTAGAGGAAAAGATGAATGAATGTCACAAAATACTGAATTCACATTATATAGAGATGCAAAAAAAATTAGGTAATCTAAGAGTTAAATTCTAAAATAATGAATATAAGAAATTTATTTTTTTTAGGTAGTATATTACTTTTATTGAGCTGCAAAAATAGTAAACAGCAGGAAGAATATAATTCTGTTAATATTATTAAATATATTAATATTTATAATGAAAACAACAGGATTCTAACTGCACAGGGTACTGAATATGACTATCTCTATTTTGGAGGCAATAAAGATAAAGGAATTTTGGCAGATGTAAATAATTTTATAAAGATATATAGTTATGATAATGATTCTTCTTGCTATACTGTAGAGGAACCCTTGTCGGAATCATTGCTAAAAACAATGAGATACACTGAAAATACCATAGAAGAACTTGTATTGGAAAATAATAAAGACACATTTAGTTATACTTTTTCTACCTATTATGATAAGAATAAACCTAAGTATAAAAAAAGTATTATAATATTAGGAGATGGACCCTCTTCTGACTCAAGATATGAGGAATACTACTACTATGATAATAATGGAAATAATACGAAGAAAATCCATCATGATTTAAATACCGGGCAAATAGAAGAAACCTATAAATTTAATGATACAGATTATAAAGAAGCTGTTAATCTTGTCCCCTCTTCCGATTACAAACAAAATATCGAGTGTTCATTGAAACAAACTGTTAATGATACCTTAATCACTCGGATTACCTTAAACGGTGTACTTAATAGAGTGATGAAGGAATACATTGATGGAAAAAAGAAAATTAAGGAAGAATTGGACAATGATATGACTTTAGTCAATAAAGAAACAGAGTATGAAGAAAACGGACTGAAAGTAAATGTCAATCATACTATAAGAAGTACAGGCTACTCAACCGACAGTATCTATTATAAAGGGAACAAAAAAGTTAAGCATATCTACAATTCCGACTACAATGGTACCATAACACTTGAAATCTCAGAATATGATGAGCAAGGAAATATAGTAAAGAAAACCAAAAAACTCAGATGGCCATCAAATAAATAAAAATATTCGTTGGATGCAAACCTATTTATACTTACATAAAGAGAATATCGACCTTCCTCACGGTGTGTATCGGGGGAAATATCCGCTGAAACACTTTGATTACGGATTGAGCCGTAATGTGGGGCGTAAAGGTGAAATCACTTCCGGCGTATGCGGCGGAGAAATACGAATCGTCATTGATGGATTTGCTGACGCTACCCTGCTGGGATGGCTTTTTGACACCTTCCGTAAGGAAGATGGGGCGATTGTTACACTAGATGAACACGAAACGACCTTTGCCAAACTGCAATTTTCGGGCGCATCGGTAAGGAGCTATCGTATGAACTACGATTCGAGGGTTAAAAAAGGTGTGGTGACTATCATTGTGATAGAAGCCAAAGAGATTGTAACGGACAATGACTTATTTTTTAAAAACAAATAACTATGGGCTTTTTCGACAGGCTGTTTAAAGGAAAAGAAGTGTTTGCGGACAGACGCAATCCGGATATGGTATGCGAAATGACGCTTTGCGGAGAGTCGCACATCTTGTCCGAGTTTGATATTGCCTATGAGCCGGATAATTCCTCGAAAGAATATATGGAAGCATACGCTGTGTTCTCGGAGCCGGTAAATGCGGAGGTGGAGAACTGGATAATGCAATCGAACAGAAAAGAGAACGGAGTAGTCCGATTCTACCGCAACAGCGATGCTATGGACGAAGGTGCACTGTTCGAGATAAAATTCAGTGATGCAAGTTGCGTGCATTATCGCAATGTATCGCAGGGAGACGCATCGGTAAAGACCATTGTGATGACTTTTCCGTCTGTCCGGATGGGAGGTGATGAATTTGAACTAAAACGATAATATTATGGCTATATACTCACTACATGAAATGGCAGGACTACTCAAAACGGGTCTTTGGCAAGGCGGTGAAGTCGAGAAGCTCGGATACATCGGGACGGCAGTTCCCCATGCTTCCCCCGCACCGGCTTGCGGGCTTACGGGAGTATATATCAGTTATGATACCATGTTGGAGAGATGCGAAGTCTCGATGCAAGGCGGCGGGTGTGAATTATTCATTTCACAATACCACCCCTATACCGGAACTTATATGACCTATGTTCTGGAAAGCAATCTTTCCGACAGGAGATTACTTTTGGCTAAGTTGGAGGAGATACTGGCAGACCGGAGGAATCCCTACCTATGGTCGCATAACTTGTACAAAAGAAATTCATTCGGCATCGAGCGCCGGTATGACACAGGACATAGCAGTATGTGGGGCGGTAGAATAGCCGTACCACGACAAAGTAAATTCTTTGGAAGATGAAACAGAAATACTATAAACTACCGGTACGTTTGGAAAAGCTCTTCGAAGGAGATATCCGGCAACTGGAAAGATGTTCCGAACTGGAATCCATCGACCAGCACATCGAACTGTTGCTGACCACCTGTCCGGGTGAGCACCGTTTCGACCCCAAATACGGTTGTCGGATTTGGGAGTTGGACTTTGAGCGCATTGTTTCTACCGAACAATGGAAAGAACTGTTTACCGGATACGTGATGCAGGCGATTTCCACTTATGAGAAACGCATTTCCGACATCACTCTCTCGGTAAACCTACAAGAAGTCGTCAGGGAAGAAGTTCTGGATAACCGGATGATACGTAAGCGGGTAGATATTACAGTACTCGCCACATTGAATTCCACCGGTGCTCCCTGCGGTTTCGGTTACAAATTATACATGGGACCTTTATCAAACGAATAATCAGGCAGTTGAAATATAAAATTAAAACGTATGGCAAATCTATTCACAAAAGAAAGCATTAAAGCCCGGATGTTCAAACAGGCGGCAACCCTATATGACATACGAAATATAGATGGCATAGACCCCCTTATCCGACTGCTGATTGAAGCCTTGTCGGGCGAAATTTTCAAGCTGTCCGGTGATATGCACGCCATTGAAAGCCGATTGTTGGAGAAAGTCGCTTCCGCCCTTACTCCACACACGGCATTGGTTGCCAAACCCGCCCATGCTATTGCTGCTGCCCGACCATATACACCGCAAGCTACTGTATCTCCCACAGACCTGTTTTCTTATAAAAGCACGGAGATAGTGAAGAAGTATAAGATGAAAAATCTCTTCTTTACTCCGCTGCATGAAACCCGCATAATCAATGCCGAACTGAAGTTTCTCGTGACGGCGGATGAATTTTGCACAATCACTCCCGAAGGAGAACGTGACGCCACTGCCCGCTTTCGTTCCGATGTGCCGGTAATGAGGCGGAAAATCAGTATCGGGATGAAAATAGGCAACAATGTAACTACCCTCAACGACTTGCCGTTATATATAGATATACCGCTTGTAGCAGATAAAAGCAGTTATCTGAAATTACTGCCGTACTGCCATTGCACGATTGCCGGTATTCCTGTAGAAATTAAAGGGGGAATCGAGTACGACCCCACACGTTCGGTCAGTGAGAAATACGATCTTGGCAGGCTGATTACGGAAGAAATAACCAGCAAATATGCTTCCCATTACCTGACATTGAAAGCTCACGGATTAAAAGTCAGAGATTTGTCACGTAGCAGAGTGCCCGAAGAAATCTCTTTCCTGCTGCCAAGTGATTTCATTACTGAATGTGATGCGGATACTGTTTGGATAGATATAGAATTTCCCACCGCTTTTTCAAAAGAAATACTGGAACAGATAAAGGTGCAGATGAACACTTTTATCGTAGTAAACAAATATCCGGCAAAGATTACCAGAAAGGTAGATTCCGTCTCGGCCATTCTCCCTTTGGAAAAGACGGAATTTGAATATTTCCTGTTTGTGGATTCGATTACCGATAACCACGGAGACCAGCTTAGGGAAATTTCCAGCACACAGGATGAAGGTAGAGCCGGCTGTTATTCGGTCAGAAGGGGCGGTTGCGAACGCTTCAATGCGATGGATGCCAAAGATTTTCTGAACCGTCTGACAGACCTGCTATATGACGAAAGCATGGCCTTCTCTTCGACAGACAAAGACGGGATGAAAGAGGTGATCGAGCAGATAGAGGAACGGGTAAACCAATTGGGAGATAAGAATAAAGACGGAGTCGGAGGACAGGAAATGCTGTCGTATGTAGTCATAGACCAACGTTATGACAAGGATACCCGGTTAACTGTGGATTATACTCTTACTAATGGCGAATTTGCCAATGACATCTATGCGGGAGAACCGTTGAATGACTGTGCAAATCCCGATATAGACAAAGATACGCTGCAGTTTGTCACTTCCGTTCATGGAGGAAAGCCGTCCCCATCCGTAAAGCGCCGGATGGATATGTACCGATTCATGCTGTTGTCACACGGCAGCATATACACGAAAGAGGATATACGCAACTTCTGCATGGCAAGGTATGGCGACAGCATTCGCTCTGTGGAGGTAAAGCTGGGGTATGCAGCCGGTAAAAAAGAAAGCGAAGGTTTCATAAGGACACTGGACGTGTATCTACGGTTATCGGAGGGGATGCAAGGATTGGACAGGGAAGAGTTCGTTGTCGATTTGGACAGTGAGCTCAGGCGGTTGTCTCCGGAGACCTATAACTACCGTGTTTTTATTAACTCATAGTATTCACCCATAAAACATATTAACTATGGCATCGACAAACTTGGACGCTGTAAGCGTGGAGATAAAAGTAGCAGGAAAAGTCTGCGATTATGTGACAATGGAACTCTTTCAGTCGGTCAGCACACATCACCGTTTCAAAATCAAAGTGAACTACCGTCCGGACAAGCCAAGTGTCTGGGCTATCGGTCCCGATGTGATATTCAAGCAACTGGGTGAGAAGGTATCCATTCTCATGACCCATCATGAGAGCGGAGAGAAAACGGAATTTCACGGACTGATTTCTGATATTCATGTGGAAGGCTTCGACGGTAATCAGGGATTTGTCATTCTGGAAGGGGGAAGTCCTACCATCCTGCTTGACAGAGACCCCTCTATGGACTGTTATATAGAACAAAACCTGAATACGATAGTCAGCGACATACTTGACAAGAGCGGGGTGAAAATGAATGTGACCAACAATCCCAAACATACGGACATCATCCCCTATGTCGCCCGCTATAAAGAGACAAGCTACGGGTTTCTTTCCCGTCTGCTGCGCTCCTACGGCGAGTGGTTCTATTACAACGGGGAAACGCTACAGATAGGAGATCCGGAAATAGATACGGAAATCCGTGCAGGGTATGATGTAGATCTGACGGGTATCAACATCAATGCCACCATCCGTTCGCTAAACCATAGTACCTATGAGTTCGACCCTGTCAATGATAAGTTCTATTACGACTTTAGCGGAACGCCTAAAGGCGCTACCCTTGGTTCCCGTTCGGCTGAGAAATGCAGTGAACCTATCTTCCCTACCGAAGCGAGACTCCCCTCGATAAGACCCGCATATAGTGCAATGGATTTGGAGCACTACGGGGATGCCGGATTTCACCGCAACTATTCCCAATTGTCTCAAATCAGGGCTACGAGCCGTTACTGCGGCATCCGGCTGGGAGAATTGGTGGTTACCCGTGTACCCGAAAGTTTCCCGGGAGTTAAGATTCCCGATTTGGGACGTTACCGCATCACGGAGATTACCCATACGGTAAACAGTAAAGGACAATATAGCAACACCTTCTGCGGTGTACCGGGTGGTACGCCCGTCATGCCGTGGGGAGACGCCGTGATGCCGATAGCCTATCCGGAGATGGCAAGAGTGTTGAGCAATGACGACCCCAAGAATCAGGGGCGTGTCAAGGTGCGGTTCATGTGGCAGGAGATAGACGGCGGCGAGAGCTATTGGATGCGGGTGCAAAGCCCCGATGCAGGCAAGAGCGACCAAGTAGCCAAGAACCGTGGTTTTGTGTTTATTCCCGAGCCGGGTGATTTGGTGATGGTAGGCTTCGAGCAAGGCAATCCCGACCGTCCCTATGTGACAGGCAGCCTTTTCTATAAGGCGAACTCAGAGGGAGCGGCAACGGATAATACAGTTAAGAGTATCCGTACACGCAGCGGTCATACGTTGGAGTTCAATGATGATGAGGGTGGAGACTGGGGCATTACGATTAAGGATGGTAACGGTTGTATACTCCATTTAGACACTAAAGGAAAGAATATTGAAATCACCGCACCGGAAACCCTGTCTTTGACAGCAAAGAACGTCAGCATCAATGCTGAAGAAAATGTTCAGATTGCAGCTAAACAGAATGTAGATGTAACTGCCGAAGCCGATATAAATCTTGCAGCCAAGGGCAACCTAACTCAACAGACAGATGGAGATGCCTCTGTGTCTGCCAAGGGCAGTTTAAATGTAGAAGCCCTGTCGGATGCCGGCATTACGGGACAGAATATGACGGTGGAGGGCAAAGCAAACACCACCCTGAGCGGTGCACAGACGCAAGTATCCGGCAAGAAGACTACGATACAGGGGGCTGCCAATAAAATAGAAGTAATGTAGTAACTTAAAAAGACATATAAACACATGGATAAGGAGATTGTCACAGTGGGACTCAATCATATCTGTCCCATGATAACCGGAGTTACCCCTCATGTAGGAGGACTGGTTACGGGTCCGGGGTGCCCGGGAGTATTAATTAACGGGCAGCCTGTGTCAGTGATGGGAGATATATGTGTATGTTGCGGACCACCGGATACTGTTGCACAAGGATATCCGGGAGTGATGATAAACGGAGTGCCCATTGTGGTGAAAGACTGCATGACCGCCCACGGAGGCACTATCCCCATGGGCGTGCCGGGAGTAACGATAGGTAGTGCTATGCAGATAGAGCCCATGACGATGCACATTCAGAGGATACCCTTTCCCCAGATTCGCTTAATCGATAAGATAGGAGCGGCTGTGTCCGGAAACTCGAAGAAACTAAAACAGGCTGCCGACAACCAAAATGACTTGCGCAAAAAAGCATCTCAGGAGGAACCAGCTATATACAATGTGCGTTGGGAAAAGGAAGAGGTGCGTATGTACGAGAGATGTATAAAGCATAAAATAACGGTAGTCGCCGACACCGTAGGATTTGATGATGGCGAAACCGTCACTTTTACCGTTTCTCCTGAATATGTAGACCCAGGTTGCGGGAAGCAGCCGCAAGATATGGAACTACAAGGGACGGTAAAGGACGGTTGTGTAACGGCAGAATGGACAGTTGAAATTTAAAAGAGAGCAGATATGGAAACGGAAAATAATCATATTATCGCAACATTTACTTTAAAAGCATCCGGAAAAGGAAAAGAAGCGGAAGGAAACAAACTGCATGTGCCGGACTGTGTGCGCTTGTATCTGTTGCGCCACATACCCTATAGCCGGGAAACGAGCAGCTACAGCATAGCCCCCCTGAAGACAGTGCAGGAATATGACTCTGTGAAAGGGTTGCCTGATTTGAAACAGCAAGGATATTCCTATATCCGCAACCCTCTGCGTGAAGGGTACGTTTACGCATACATTGAAAAGAAGAGTGGGCAGGGCATTTATAGGGAATATGAGGTGTCTGAGGAAGGTGACCTGATCAATTTGGTGTGGTCGGATGCCGAAGCCCCCAACGTTTCCTGGCAAAATCCCCAACGGGAACAGGTAAGGTCATACATACCCTTAAAAAAAGCAGCTGACAAGAAAATATGGATTACATTCTCTCCTATCAGGTGGAGTAAAGAATATGCCCAAAGTATCCTGACAGATGAGAGCAAACGCAATAAACGCATGCAGGTTGTGGACTGCGCGAAATGTTTTGAGGGCACCTACGCTGAAGAGGACAGTTTCTCCGTAGACGAGGCGGGTAAGAGTTGGCAGCATTCACTGTATATGGGGGACTACACAGAAAGCAACTATGCTTCCCGGCAAGATGCATTTGCCGCCCGTCAAAACGAAAGACGCAAGCAGGCACAGGCACAGGTAGAAAAAGGAAAGAACCCCGGTGACTTTTACATTTCGGTTCTCGATCCTCTGGGGGTTGCCGATATTCTTTGCACGGACAGTGCATATAAATACAAGGAACTTCAAACTCTGATTGAAAAGATGAGAACAGGAGACTTTAAGGACGCTTACAATAAATCGGAGCTTGCTGCTCTCATCGACTTGGGAACACTGGTATACCGTATGTGGGATACCAAAACAAGCATATTTTATAAGTATAGCAGCCATTTGAATGAGGATCTGCTTAAAGCGGTGCTTCAGGTGAGCCAACGGAAAGTAATACGGAGAAAAATAAACAAGATTCGTTGCGCATTATACACTATAGTATATGATAATGCTTATCAACTGGTGATAGAAGATTATCTGGCGAAGGATACCCGTGTGCAGCTATTGGGAAAATCTTATTTATGCAATCATATTGACGGAGTATTGACAGAACCTAAAACCGTGGATGGCTTTATGGACGGTCCTTTGAGCAAAATGGATACACAATCTCCTGACGGACCGGACATAGATAAATTCATTGATAAAGTTATCACGGGAACCGAAAATACCGGCAAACTACTACAAACGGAATGGAACCTTGATGACATAGCCAAAACAAGCGCACTGGCAGTATCTGCAGGTGATGCTTTTGACACTGTAGTGAGTAATCTTGGAAATTGGATAAAGAAAATAAAAGACGCCAAGCGTCAGGAAGAGCTTGTTGTCAAGCTGTTCAAGTTTACCACGGGAAAAGGCACTCATTCGGTAAAATTTCCCGAATGTGAGATCCCGGATTACATGAAACGTAGAATTGATTATTCCCATTTGTTGACAAGTACCATAGAAGGTAGAGGTAGAGCCTACACTATCGATTTTAGCAGAGTGACTGATGTTAATAAACAACCTTTATCTGCAAGACCCGCTTCGTGGAAACAACTCGATGAGCTGCATGTTACGGTAGATACAGCTTTGTCACGCTGGGAAAAAAGTATATTGAATGCAGGGGATGCCAAATGGAAGAAAGGGATTGAAAAGTTTACCAATAGCCCGCAGTTCGCCAGAGGGATGACAGGCTTGAGCATAATCTGTCTGACTATTGCTATGCAGAAAGAGAAAAAGACGGGTAAAGATGTTGTGGATATTTTTGCTTACTCCACTCAGATTGTTTACCTTGGTATGAAGTATGTTGAGCAAACAAAAATATTAGAAAATACAATCTCGAAGAGAATAATAACGCTGAATATAAGAATCTTAGGAGTTATTACAGGATCATTATTTGCTCTTTCTGCTTTTGTAGATGCAGCATCACTTTTTAAAACGGAGCAAACCGGTGCGGCATCCTTGTTGATTCTCTCGGGGCTATCAGGCCTCGGCTCGACACTACTTCCTTTAGCAGGATTTACTGGCGGAGTAATAATAGCCTTAGTTGTTGTCTCTTTTGTCTCTGCTGTATTGGCAGAATGGATAAGTCGAACGGAGCTCCAATTGCTGTTGGAGAACTGTGCTTATGGAAAAGATCTTAAAATCAAGGCTAATTCCGGAGTACAACTATTACAATTGAGTATAGAAAAAAGTAAAAAAGTAGCATCGATAAGGCAACAATATCTTTTTCGTCAACAATGGGCACTCAACCAATTAATAACATTTGGGCAGGGAATTATGAGTGCCCGTTTAAGATTATATTATGAATATAAAAAGCCGCGGGCGGGAGGAAATCAAGTGGTTTTTGAATCCTCTTCTTTGGATTATATCACTGTAATTTTTCATCTGCTAAACATGCCATTGATTCAGGGAAAAGCCGATATTGATATCATACATATCAATCAACAAGGGATTCGCATGAACTTGAGATACTATTTGGAAGATTATGAAGACAATGTAGAAGTGAATGCAGAAAAAGGATTAGTAGTTGCCAGGTTTAATATCAAGAAAGAATATAAAGCTAATTACAAGAAATATTTTACGGGTGGGAACATCAAAGTGATGGTAAGAACCACTCATACTTCTATAGACGGGAAAAGTGTACATACTCCTAAGAACATGTATGGGGAAGAAAAATGTGCTTCTTTTTATTTTTCTTACAAAAACACTTTTGACTTCACTCAAGTACGGCAACAAGTAGGCTTGGTTATTCAGCATGCTAACACCGATCCGCCCATAGAGGGCAATAGATTATTTGATGAGCGGAAATCAATAAAAGCAGAATTGGAAAAATGGGAAGAATGATGGAACAGAAAAAAAAGAGTAGTAAGCAATGGCGTCGTGAAATCATTGCTGATGTTGAGCGGAGAGAAGCTGAGAAGAAAAAGGAAAAGTGGCGTATAAGGAGGTGCTGGTTAGTGATATATGGATCAACATTTTCTTTCTCTTTGTTAGTTCTATCAATCGTATTACTAAATCTGTATAATGATAAAGTTACCTTCACTAATATTATACTTGGATTGATAACCATTAACGGTGGATATTGCTTAGCGGGGTACATAATAATAAAAACTGTTTGGAGCCTGCATCCCAAAATACCCCTAAAAAATGACGGAAAATTAAAATCGATAGCTTTGCCGGATTGTTGGAAATCCTCAACTGGTGAAAAATATAAATTTAACAGGATTGATGATAAACAGATTGTCATTGATAATGATTACGTATTGGCGAGGATTTTTCTATTTTTGTTTCTTTTTATTATCTTTTTAGGCCTAGTCTATTTTGCAGATGCCACTCCTTCAAAACTTTCGACCGAAGGTTTTGTAAATGCGTTATTATTCCTTGAAATTGATATCGTTATGTTGTGGGCGGCAATCAGTCAAATTCTTAAACCTTGGCGGCGGATCGTTTTTGATCGCGTTTCTAAAACCATAACTATACCTGCCCGATTTATATTTCAGAAAAAAGAGACAATACCTTATGACCAAGCTGTGGTCACACTTTTTGGCAATTATCATGCGAAGACTCTCAGCGGCAAGGGTGAAGAAGAAATAGTAATCGCCAATCCACGCCGTTCATTGGGCGGAATCCCCTTAGGCATTGCTGGCGGCATAGATGCCGCTAAGCGCTTTGCACGCTTCATACAGGTATACATGGAGGAAGAGGAGTTGCCAGACATGCCGGAATTTGAGAAATATAGGAATAAGGAAAAGCAGGAAAATGCTGAAATTGAGAAAGAAATCCCTATATGGAAGAGATGAATATACCTTTAGATTCAAGAAGGCTTCTTTATCATGAAGCAAAGACTGTATTAGAACAAGTGTTTATATCTCCAAATAGTAAAAGCGTTTGGAATTTCTAATTATAATAATGAATATGGAAACAGATAGTAACCGTCCGTCTACAATAAGAATTATAGCTGGAATCATTACACTAGTATGCGGAATGGCAATGTTTGGTATATGTTGTTATGGGATGTGGTACCTTAGGGAACTTTTCCCCATTCGAAAGTTTTTGATTTTTGAGCATCTATGGGGCAAATTATTAATAATATTTGCATCTGGAATGGCATTTTTGATAGCGATTGGAATACTTTTTTTATTTATATTAATCGCATCAAATATATGGATGGGAAAAAGCAGAATGATGGAGCATATTATACATCCCTTTCCAACTGTATTGACAACTGAGCTTGCCGATAGCATGAATGTAGAAAGAGCTGATGATGAATTTCTTATTTTCAATCCGAGTTCCTTAATCCGGAGTACTTTGATAGTCATTGGAGGTATTCTTTCATGCACATGGATAATCCTCATTTGTATAGAAATGAATGATCCGTTTAGTCGACTTTATAGCCCTGCCATGAGCGGAGCAATATTAGCCTCTTTTTTTCTGCTTTTAAACGGATTACTTGCTCCTTCCCGTCGTTTTGTACTGGACAGGATGAAGGGTACTGTGACTTTTCCCCGCCATTTGTTTTTTTCACGTTGTACAATTCCCTTTTCAAAAGTAATTCCGGGGTATTCTAACGGAAACTTAGGTTTTGCACATCCTTACAGTGGAATTGTCATTCCTGTTCTTGGGGCGTATGATTCCGGGTGGTGGTCATTTTATGTCCTCTATATGGATAAAAATCGTCCGTTACCTCAAGGGGACACTTTCGATCCTTACAGGGAGCAAGACTTTTTACGCCGGAAGGCAGAAGGATTCCCTAAACCGATATATCCTAATACCATACTTGTTACAGATGCTTATATGGGTTATATATATGGTACGGATGAGTTTAAGCAGAGATTATCCAAAATAAAACACAGAATAGTATATTATTACGACAGGGTGTCATGGTATTGTAAGAAGCATGAAATAGAAATACCGAATGATAACGATTTGGTCTTAATCGGCATCTGGAAAAAACAATTTGTATTTAAGTTGTTTGCTCCTGAAAATGTGGAATATATCGTACTTCCCGACGACACTGTATTGACCGACTGTTTTCTTTGTGATAGTGACACAGCGGAGGTAAAATATATCAAATAACCTGATAGCATGAAAGTACAGAAGTCATATAATGCATTAGAACAAGTATTTATATCTTAGATTAACTTAAAACAAGAGTAGAAATATGGACTCATTTTTCCAAACCCTCGCCTTCACCTACCTGCTCTACCCGATACTGGGATTGTTACTGGTAGGCTTAGGCATTTTCATAGCAAAGAAAAACGCTCTGCTGAACAACAAGCGGCTGGTAGGCTATACTATTGGTGCAATCACACTCTTGACACTCCCTGCCTTACTGGGATTCCTTGATTACGGTTTCATGCCCTACGGCTACATCTTCCTTACCATGCTGTATCTTCTTCTGGGCAGTTATAACATACGAATGATTTCATGGGTGTATAAGGACGACTACAAGTATCGCCACGAAATCATACTCACCGGTTTTATACTGGTGGTATCCATGTTGTTCTTCACCCTTGTCTTCAATCTCTGCAATGAATTAAAATACGGTCTGTGGGCATCCACCTGCCTGCTTCCATTCGTCATTGTCTCGGTATTTATCCGCACCTACCGTATCTTTATCGCCATTCCGATTCCCGTGTATGAAGTATGGAGATACACAGACGATACCGAGCAGGACGGATATTTTGACCCGGGCAGCCTGCAAGTCCTGCAAATAGAGCTATACAAACAAGAAAGTGACCGGGAACCGGTCAAGCTCAGTGTGAAAGCACCCGACGAAATGCAATTCGGCACATGGTTCCACCGGATGATTGACGACTATAATCTGAAGTCTCCACAAGCCCGGATAGACGACTATGCAGCAAAAGAGGGAGGATGGATTTTCTACCGGAAACCCACCTTGCTATCTCCCCGACATTACATAGACTTCAACCTTACCGTAAAGGATAACCGCATCCGCAGCCGTGATGTAATTGTTGCTAAACGGGTAATGGAACATAATGAGAACTAAGAATATAAAAATAAAACTACATACTATATGGCAAAGAAAAATTTAGTAAACTGGTCGGACTGTATGCCGCTGTCAGCCGCCATCTTCAACCAACATGACGATTACTTTCTGGATAGCATTCGCGATAGCATAGAAGTACGAACCAACAGTTATAACTACGGGCTGTTGCCCGCACGGCAAAACAGGGATGGCGAAAACGGCATCCGTATCAGCCAGCACGTGACCGGACACATCGAAGTGCGGCTGAAATACTGCGATGCGGTCACCGCTTCGGGTATCCGCATCCAATTTGATGCCACCGAAACGGGAAGCGAATTAGTGAAGAACTATTCTGTAGAATCGGATACCCGTAAGAATATCACGCAATGGGACATTATCCTCTCCGTGGATCCGTTCCACCGGGTAGGCTCGGGTGACCCCAATCCGGAGGAAGTTCCACCCCGCCATCCGAACGCCTTGCCCTCCTATCGGTTGTTTGTGATGCCCAAAGGAGAAATCAATATCAGTGAACTGGGTTCCCATTACCTGACCATCGGACGTATCCGCAAGGATGCCGAACGATTCATGGTAGATGCCGACTTTATCCCGCCCTGTACGACGATGAAAAGCCACCCTGAACTGCAAGAGTATCATGCCAAGTTCGGAAATATGTTCCGCTCACTGGAGAATTACAGCAAAATTATCATAGCCAAAATACATAATAGGGATAATCGCGGCGAACTGGGTGTGCACATCTCTCTGATATGTCGGGAGATGCTCCGCTACCTCGCCACCCTGCAATTCACTTATACCAATAAAGGGCTGTACAATGCTCCTATTGATGTACTGGATTCCGTATCGAGTCTGGCACATATCATGTATGTAAGTTTCAGCTACCTATCAGGGACGCAAAAGGAGGAAACGCAGAAATATTTCTACGAGTGGAGCGACGTAACGCCCGGTTCGTTCGACGAGCAACTCGCCGATACGTTGGAGATGCTGTACGAACATACGGATATCCGGGCTTCGATGGTTCGTGCCTATTCGTTTATGTACACACTTACCGAATTGTGGCAACGGCTCAGTACGCTGGAATATATCGGTCAGCATAAGGAGAATATTGTGGTATCGGAACGCACTACGGGGAACAATACTACGGGACAGAACAAAACATGGAGCATAATGGATTGATATGGAACATCGCTTACCCAAAGAGATAAAGGGGTTTCTTCCGCCCAATACAATGGACACCGACTTCAAGGCAGAGCTATACGGAGCCTTGCTGTCGGAAGCCGGGTTCGACACCGCTCAAATTATGATGGTGCGTGACGGTAATAACCTGAGCAATGTTTCGAAAGATATCCGATCGGTGAAGCATAGGAATCATGTCGGCATAGCGGAGGGGGCATACATAGAACTAAAGACCAACCGCCGGGGGATTTATGATTCGCTGCCGGAGGGATTGTTCCATGAGGCGCTCTTTCCCGGCAAGGTGAAAGATTTGGGACTTATTCTGGAAGAGATGCAGCAACATCGTAACGAAGAGTTCTTTATCCGACGTTTTTTCAGCCTGCTGGAGAGCGAAGTGGACAGAGAAGGGATACAGGCACAATTGCTCGAATTGCGGTATGATAAAAAGAACAAATATTCTGATTATGCGAAACTCTTTGCCGCTTGCTGGCCGGTCATTCATATTTTGTCCAGACAGGGGGCGTTGCTGTTCATCAAGTTCATGCCGCATATCCATTCGATCCGGGGCAGACTGGAAGAGGTAAGCGACGCACTGTCGCAGATTCTGGAAGCTCCGGTAAAGGTACGCCCCAAAATGGTGCAACGGACAATAAGGGCACAAAAACCGAACCGGCTGGGGAACATGAGACTGGGAGCAAACAGTGTGAATGTGGGGGTGCTTAATAGTGCTGAGGCTGATTTGCATATACACATAGGCGACCTGCCAACTCGGGAAGTCGAAAGGTTCCTGCCCGGCAACCGCTCCCGCAAAGCCCTTGAAATGCTGGCGGATATTTTTCTTGGCGCGTGGCAGGAGTTCGATGTGACGGTCAGCGTTAGCCCTGACGAACGCAAGACTTATTTAAAACCGACGGGTGACGCCAGTCCGTGTTACCTCAGGATAAACACTTATTTATAAGAATTATGAAAGCAAAGAACAGTGAGAAAATCATCCGTGGATATTTGGAGTTTGCCGGCGGACTGTTAATCAGTACGGCTTTGAGCATGGCACTGCTCACAGGCTTTATCCATACGAATGGAAGCGAATATAAGCTAATGGAATCCAAAACACAAGAATACGATAAGATTTACGCCAGACAGATTGCCCTGGTGGATAAGGTGGATTCGCTGTATAACTACTTGGTGCTGATGGGCAGTAACGACCGGCTGAATCAGGTGGTGCTCCAAAAAGTTATCAGTACACGCAAGATGGAACTTATCGAGGAACTGCAAATAATGGATAGCAAGGATGTACTTCTGTACAAAAAACTGGCTTCGCAAATCAACGTGTTTCTGGACACCAAAGAAGCCATACGTAAAGCGGTTATTGAAGAAAGCCTTGTGAGAAAAGACCTGATGCGGTGCATTCAGGACAATAAACAGGCTACCCGAAAGCTGACATTGGGAAACATTAGTGTAGAAAAGTAAAATAGGAAAGATATGAGCATAACCCCTAAAAATAAAAGCAGCAAAACCGTTAGCGAGCGTGAACGCTTTATCGGATTTGTATATGTGCTTACCCTGTTTATTGTTATCACAGGAGCCTGTGGATTTATTCTTTTCAAGTATGCAGGGACACGCCACATCTTCTCCAATAAAATAATGGTCATTAAAAAGATGGAGCGGCAAAAGGAATTTCAAAATATACAATCAGTACAGATTGTGAGCGCAGATACCCTATTTTCACGTATTGAACAGTTTGAGCCGGGCGTCAATGCCTCTTATGAGGAAAATGATATCAAGTTCCTGATAAACGACCTTGCCAAACAATGGGAAAGAAACAGTTTTGACAAGCGCAATAAGATGTTCTGGCATCTCGCTTCGGTATATGAAATGTGGTTTGCCGACAAGAAAGAACTATGGAGCAAGCAGGATAACATAATAAAATTCAAGAAAAATCTGGAGGAGTGCGAAGTCGGACTCCAGAAGAAGGAAGGCGAACTTAAAAATAAAGGAGGCAAGCCATGATGAATAAATTCCTAAATACGAAGGTTCTCTATATCTTTATCTCCGTTATCATACTTATTATGTTTTTTCTGCTGGTAATGAGAGCTTGCTCGCAGAAGCAGCCGATTCAGGCTACTGTAACTCCGTCTGACCCTGTCGTGGGGGAAGAAATATTTTTTTCCGATTCCACGTCGGGAGCGAGAATCTGGTACTGGGAGTTCGGAAACAACGAGACATCCACACAACGCAGCGGATACCATCGGTTCAAGCAAAAAGGGGTGTACAAAATACGACTGACCGTCAACGGAAATCTGGAACGCTACTTTGATGTGAGGGTAAAAGAGAAGACCAATACGGAAGACCTGCATCTGGTTCATATCATAGCTCCCAAGGAAGCCATTCAGGGAGAAAATATCATCTTCCGTGGCGAAGGACACGACGAACAATGGCGCTGGGAGTTCGGAGAGACGGGGATGATTGATTCCCGTGAAAAAACGGCTCTTTATGCTTATACCGAACCCGGAGAGTACGAAGTATTGCTTAATACGGAGAATACCCGGTATCCCATCAGACACCGGATAAACATTCTGCCCTACTATTCGGAGAATGATTCTACCGATGTAATGGTGCTCATCGGTTTAGACATCAAAGAGAAGTTACAGAACATTGCAGACGGTAAACCCTTTAATGTAAACTACAACTATGTCGTGGACAAGTATTTTAATAATAACCCGAACACGCTGGTTATTATCAACAACAATAAATATAACGACTTTTATTCTTATTGCCAAGGACTGCACCATATCGGCAGAAAAGAAACGATTATCCAGAATGTCATCGTAGAGACGGAGGATGAAGAGAGCGGATATATTACCCAAATAACGGTTATGCAAATCGAAAAAAAGAAATGAAATGAGAAAGTTATTTGCCATATTGATTTCTGCCGTCGTCTTATCGGCTTGTGCTCCCGTACACCGCTTCACCCAACTGCGAAAGCTCCCTCGTGAATATTCTGAAAATTATTCCATAGAGGGGATAAAGGCACCCAGAAGCGCTGCCCACCGCAAACCGTGGATTGTCTATTCGGACAGGGTGGAGAATGCCGCCTATGTCAATCCGGGAGGCAGGGTAAAGTCTGCCGAGGTAGGATTACTGGATACGTTCTTAGTTATCAAGACCAAAGGAGATTATTTGCGGTTGATTAAATATAACCCCACAAATATCAAGCACAACCGTATGACCCAACGCAAAAAGGCGGAATATGTGGGCTGGATGCACCGCTCCCGACTGATACTTTCACCTTCTTCCATTACCGATGTACAGTCGGGACTGCATGACAAATTGTTGACTGCGATTACCGACACCACGGCAATCATGCAATCCGCAACTTATTTTACAACCGCCGATTCATTGAAAGTGTTTGGCGATCCGGAGCTACAGAATCAAACCGGCGTGGTGGGTATCCACGCTATTATATACGCGCTCAAGTATTCTGTTGACAGACGCAGTGTATTGGTATCGAAAACTCCTTCTCTCTCTGCCGATAAAATCGGTGAGCAGGTTATCGGATGGATTCCCGCCGTCATGCTGCAAGAAATCGGACATCAGGTGTTCACAGGAACGGCGTTTTCCAGAGTGCCGGCTTTGCAAAAGACGCTGAAATATGCTCCTATGATATATCCTTACCATACCGATTCCACCTGCTCGTTCGTCAGCGGAACATTAGAACCGGTTATTGACAAGAAGGACAACCACGTGTTCAACATCGACGGAAAGAGAATCTCTTATACCCGTGGAAATCAAATCAAGCAAGAATTGAAGCGAATAAATATCCTGTTCGCAATGGAACAGTCTTCCCGGCTACCGGAACAATACCCAATGCTGTTGAATGCCATACAGAATCTGGGACCGTTTTTTGCAGGTTCCGGTGAATCGTTCTCCTATCAATTCGGAGCGGCGGTAGCTACCCACCGGGGCATGGAGACAATTCCACTGACTGCTGATTACGAGATACTTATAGACCGATTGGTGAAAATGGCGTCACATGTAGCTGACACAGAAAATACTCCTTTGCCTGCATGGAAGGCAATGAGAAGTGCATTGGAACTTATCGGCAATACACCTGAAGCGGTTAATCTGATTATATCAGTCGGTGAAACGGGAGAACAGCAAGAGAATGCTCCCTCTTCCATTGTGAAAACCCTGAATGAAAAGAACTGTCGCCTGCTCGGTTGGCAACTGTACGCCTCGAACGACGATAAGTACAACAACTATGTGCTTCAACTTTCAAACATGATTGAACATTACGCCGAGTACCGCACTAAAAACAAGCGGAATATGATTCTGTATGCCGACCAGCTTTGCCGCAGCAACCTGCTGCGGGAAGCAGGCCCGAATTTTCTCATGCTCGACTATCCCTATGCCAGCATGACACAAGGCGGTTTCCTGTTTCCGGAGAAAGGTGAAACCCTGCCAATGGAATTGTTTGCCGGAGCGGTGGATTCCATCGTAACACAGATAAAAGCGGATCACCAACTGCTCTCTGAAAGCATAGACCGTGCATTTGCCACGGTTGGCAACGGTAAAGACCGTTTAGACAGTCTTCTGATTGCAACCTATCATCTGCCTCAAGGGGTAAAACCGAATAAGGAGTTTAAAAAAATATTTGGTGATGTTGCTCCGATATGGTATAGGAAAACAGAAAGAATTACCGTTCCGGACAGTTTGATGCGCTATTACCTGCTACTCTCCGACCCGGAACTGAAACAGACAATAGAACGCTTGGAAACACTCTGTGCCATAGAAGTGGATGTGAAGGACATGAATAAGCCAAAGAAAGGTAAAGTTAAACAGTTGTGCCGCTATTTAAGGGAAAGGGTACGCCCCGATAAGGTAGAAACTCTCGGCGCATCACCCGCAAATCCCGAAAGCAAAGCAGATACGGTGTATGTATCTACCGGAAAAATACGCCGCCACCTTTATCGCTTTTATATGTCAGAACTGCGCAACTGCCGGATCTGCAAAAATAAGCGAAAGGAAATCAGGCGATATTCTCTTTCTTATGCACACAGTCAGATATTTGGAGTTCCGGCCAACAGCCCTGTGCTTGATGACATAACGGTGAAGGATCTCAAAAAGAAAAAACAGTTAACCGACAAAGAGTTGGACGGACTTATTCAATATTTTAAAGAGAGGAAAGAAAATATGGCTAAGAAATACGGAGAAGAAAAAATAACGATGGAAGGACAAAGCTATTACTACATAGCTTCAGAACTGTTACCGTAGGAGAAAAAGTATTTTCCAAAGAAAAATAGCGTAATAAATTGTGATACGAAAAAATCATAAGCCGGCGTTTTGTGATGAAAATCCAATAGATTGCCATTTTGATGTGAAAAGCTATCCTGCCGGAACAACGGTGCATAACAACGATACGAATATCATTTACCTGATATTCTGCATGAAAGGGCATGCACGGATTACCAGCACATTCTTCCACGATGAAATTTTGTGTGCGGGAGAGGTGATGTTCGTCCCTCACGGGAGTGAATACAGCGGCGTGGCGTTAAGTGATGTTACGCTGCTGGTTCATAAATTCAATAACACAGTCTGCCGGGCAGAGAACTGTATCCTTTCCTATCTTTATTCGCACAAGAATATTGATTCCAAAATTTATTGTTGCCAAAGAAGAACGTAAGAAACATGTATATAGTTTAGTTCTTGTCACAATACTGATTAAGTTTTATTGCAAATACAAAACTTAAGCAAAAAACAGCTACACAAACTTAGTAATCTTGTAATCCAACACCACTTTATTATACTAATTTTTCACGATTAAAATAGTCTAATTCGGCCATAATGTAACGTTAAACCACAAGATTACTTTTTATTATGATTATATTACTTTATCATACCGACCATGGCAGCCACCATTGCAGCGATAGAGGCAATAGAAGTATTCATTCCTGCAACGTCCCTCGGCACAGTCTTTTTCCTATTTTCTTTGCTTGGTACTATTATTTCACATCCTGGTTCAATTGCACAAACCGCACTCTTTCTCAGACGAGACACCATTCCGTTCATATATACTACATAAATATGTCGCTTCAGTGCCCGGTTTCCGAAGCCGCCGGCCTGTTCAATGTAATAGTCAAGATTACTCCCCTTTTGATAAAGTATTGTATTAGGATACATCACGGCCCCACTGATTGTTACCGTACTGACATATTTGGGAATAAATAGTACATCTCCTTCACGCAAGACCATATCTTCGTCAGAACCCGGATTTATTAACGCTTTCTCGAGTTCTATGCCTACCGGATAAGTAGAACCGGTTTCCAAAGCGACCGGAGATATAGAATTTTCTTCACTCCCCTTGACCAACAAACGTACTACATCCTGTTTCCGCCTTATCTCATCCGCTGTCATTCTACGTATCAGACGTGCTCCTCTCACATAAGCTTCTTTCGATAATCCTCCGGCTCTTGCTATCAGACTACTCAGCCTTTCATTGCTTTTGGTTAATGCGTAATTACCGGTGAAAACCACTTCTCCTTCAACTGTTACATTGGCCTGTTTGCGATACCCCGGACTTCGACGAACGAAAACGATATCATAAGGTTCCAGTTCAAATCCTTTATCCTCCCCTATCAACAATCCGTTTGCAAGCTCAACCGTAAAACTCTTTCCAATAACATTGGAGGATAGTATACTTCCAGGATCTTTGATTCGACGCGACACATCGATCCGGACCATAGAAGCAGATTCCGGCAATCCTCCCGCTTTTACAATCAAATCCTGTATAGTCGTATTTTTAACATAAGGAAACTCACCCGGTACCCTTACATCACCATAAATGGACAAAGTTCCTTCTTTCTCAATATCTTTCACACTGGGAATGTAGAGGGCATCATTCTTCTGCAAACATAGGTCGGCGGATGTGTCATCCATCATTTTTTTCAAATCGACAGGAATCATTTCATGTGTCAGATCTTCCTGTTGGCGTCTCAACAAAGCCCTGTTAAGAAAAGCGTCTCCCCGAAGTCCTTCCGCTTTGCTAATCAACTGCCTGACAGTTCCTGTTACACTATCATCCAATTGATATATGCCCGCACGATATACAGCGCCACGAATTTCGACCTTGTTTGAGAAACGTTCCAATACCGCTTCAACGGATAATTTATCACCATCGGCCAGAAGATAAGACTGATAATCGTCCTGCGCCACATTGTATACCTGTTTTGCTTTTCCGCCCATACGAAACAAACGTATGGCACTCCGATAAGCATCTCCCGTAAAACCTCCCGCATAACTCAACAAAGTAGCTACGGTTTCCCCACTTTTCATTTCATACTTCATCGGACGTTTTACCTTTCCGGAAATACTTACCAGATTCTGATAAGGAGGAACTAAAATGACATCGCCTTCCGATAAACGGATATTATCCGTCAATTTACCTTTCATAATATAATCATATACATCGACACGGGCGATCTCCTTTCCATCTCTCACAACACGAATATCACGCAGGCTTCCGATATCACTGATTCCACCGGCACGATACAAAGCATGAAATACCGATGCAAATGCCGACAACCGATAAATACCGGGTACTTTTACTTCACCCATGACATTGATCATGATGGTACGGATTCTCCCCAACGATAACTCTATATGGACCGTTTTTTGAGGAATAGCAGCATAAATCTTACTAAACTCACGTCTCAAACTTCGTTCGGCATCCTGTATATTCATTCCACTCAGGAAAATGGGACCTATACCTGCCACATGAATAGTACCTTCAGGAGAAATTATTTCCCTGACTGTATTTTCAGAAGCACCCCATACGTCTATTATCAATTCATCTCCAGAACCTAATACATAATTTTCAGGAGTAGGAATACCCAGGCTAGGCTCAAAAGATAAATTTCTGGCAGTAAATATATTACGCCCAAAAACAGCAACCTGCTTACCACGAATGACATGATCATCTTTCCTATGTTGTCTTGCTCTGCTGCCTCCTGCCAATAAAATAAACAGAGCAAATAACAATGCTCCCTTATCGTTTGTTTTTTTTAATATCATATCCTTCAGACAGCTTACTTTTTTTGCGACACAAGACACAAATCGCACAAATATTTCACTTTTCATAAGGGAGCAAAAATTTGAAACCTCTTCCCCGTAACATGACTTCCGACTCACGCACTTCTTCTACATACAGCCTATGTATACCTTCTGTTATCTGCGGTTTCAAGGATCCATGGCGAAGTATATTTAAATCGATAGAGTCACCCTGTACGGGATTCATGATAGGAGCTATTTTTATATAAGAACTATTATACATCACTCCCCCACCATAAGGGCGGGCACTATTTACAATCCATGTACCTACTCCTTTTCTTTTGACTACCATGTTATTATTTTGGATCAGATAGTATGAACTTGAGTTGGTGCTATACCACCCCGGAATTTCCAGTTTTCCTTCCGGTCTCACTTTAACATGAATAACCTTCTTCTCTTTTGCGTCTTCTGAAATAGCGATAACCCGGGCTTCTCCCTCATATTTGGGATATATCTCCAGCATCCCCGTAGAACCGTCCCATTTCATATCCATAATATCTGCGGGATCGTCCTCTTCCAGCTTAGTCAATTCTCCTCCTCCGGAAATACTTATGAATTTACTTCTAAATCGGGGAAGAAGCTGCACTACGGAATGACTTATTCCGAGTTCCGGAAAGACTACGTTGATTTTCAACCTTATGCGCTTATCATGAGAAATGATGGTAGCAAACGTTTCACCTTCCAACCAACCTTTTACTTTAAGGGTATCCATACTTATATCAGCAGTGGCTATTTGTGCGTTCTCCACATTAACTATATATTTCCCGTTTCCACCTGACAAAAGAAGTCTCTTCTCTGTCTGTTTATTCAACGACAACTCATCAACGACTCCTTCTTTTCCTATACGGATATCGGGAAATTCTTCTTTTTGTTTTTCACATGCAAAAAAGCAAATAAGACAAAAAGCAATATACAATTGGGTTATTACAGTCTTTATCATTGGCTTGTTTCCTGTTTAATTCAATTTCTATTTTTCATTTCTTTTTACGCCCAAATGAGGATACAGAATCTCCCATTCACGACCTTCTCCCTCATCAATATAAACTTCCAGGCAAAATCGTTTATAAAATCCTTCGAACTCCGGAAACTCTAAAGTATTATCTTTGGGTTCAATAGTTACTCCGTCCAATTTATAAGATACCTTGGCGTTCGGATTGGCCAGTTCATTATAATAAAGTTTCAAAAAACGTCCCTCGCAACTCCCGTCAGGAAGGATGGTACGCAAATAAGGAATACGATCTTCGGAATTTTCCGCTTCACGCATTCTTTCTGTCGCACCTCTTCGTTCGGCATATGGCGAGAACTCCTTACCCTTTACCGCTCTTACTTTAATATGATGGGTACTTCCCGGTTTGAGCTTTGTCTTTACATATGAGTTTCCGGACGTGATTGTTTCGACTTGGTCATCAAACACGACTTCCCATTTAATGGTTTCGTCTGCTACCTTGTTCCAGGAAATCTCCATTTCATTCTGATATGCTTTCATTCTTAAATTATCGGGAGCTTCCGGAACGGGAGATATGTCCGGCCCGCTCTCTTTGAGTACCATTGACATATCATCGAACAGCATATAGCCCTGATAGCTCTGTGTCCTTATCCCCATCCCCATACTATAGATATTCTCCGGTATTGTTACAGTACTTTCCACTCTTCTCCACTCATCTTTAACCGTTCTTATCGAAAGTATTTTTTCTCTGCTTTTTATACTCCCGTTATCATACCAAAACAGAGTTACTACTATTTCACGATTTCCCACACTTCCTTTGTTCCAAAAAGAGAGTGTATATTGTTTTCCTGCTTTTACCGATACGGGTTGAGCCAAGAAAACAGATCCTCCGTTAAGCCATATTTTAAGTGCATACACACCTGTACTCTCCGGACGTCTTTCCTGTACCCGCTCCGGATTTAAGCTACTTACTATACGCCAACCGGTAGGCTGTCCCGTATCTTGCCACTTTTCAAACCCTCCGTTAGGAATCACATCGATACCTGCTGTACCTTGAGCTTTAACCTGAATTATTGCCATCATGAATATGATTGCCGGTAAAAGCAATTTATGTATCTTTCTCATCTCTTATTTTTTAATATCCTCCGGTGAAACATCAAACTTCTCTCCAATACGCACCGCCAGATTGTATAACGCTCCCTCGGTCTGCTCTCTCCCTAACAAGCGTTCTTTATCCCATAAACCATCCCCTTTCTCCAATTCATGCAACAAAATCCCGGTTTCTTCGTTTGTTAGAAATGATTTTCCTTCCATATTGCGTGCAAACTGTGCAGCATAGATCAAGCCGTAAGCCTGAGAAAGAAGACGGAACGCCCGCCTGGGATTTTCCTTTAAGTTGGCCAATGTATTCGGACCGACCAGCAGATGCATAGCCCTTACCGCAACTACACGTGACAGTTCTTGCCTGATGGTATCAGCTTGCAACCGCATTTCATCATATTGGGAAGTCGTCATCAAAGCGCGCCCTTTGACAAAGGAGCGGGAGATACGCAGATGACAATCTTTTAAGGCCGGTAAGCCATCGGACTGGGCCAATGTTTTCCAGAAGTCGTAATATCCATATGCCAGATCCCAATGATGTTCCAGCTCCGTATAGTTGTGACCGGGTAAGAGCTGGGTCAGATCATTCCGTACAAGTACCTCGTTATTTTCCAATATTTGCTCACTCAAATGTATGTTGAGTATCTTGTCCAGATATATTGCTCCCATAATAGCATATTTATAAACTTCAGCTACAGCAATCCCCCTTTCATCCACATAACAGATATCTTTGTCTCCTATACCATTTCCTACATATCCTGTCAAGCCTTTCACGGCTTCCCTGTTTCTATGTTCGTAAGAAGGGATATTCGCTCCCAAGCCGGCAATACGTGCGGAAGTTTCAAACCAAGCATCAATATCTTTCAGAATCTTATCTCTATCCTTCAGATGTTTAGAAGAAGCAGAAACCTCTTTTTGTGGTTTTAACCCGAAGTTCCCTTCATGATAAATCCGGAGTGCCTCGTCATAATCCCTTTTTGTACTCATACGCGCTTCGTTCATGTATTCCGAAAAAATTCTATCGATAGGAGATTTCAAAAATCCACACTCAAGTACATTTACAGAACTCTCTCCGTTCCTTGAGAATTTATACGAAGGTTCCGGCAATACCGGGAGCTGATACGCACTTATCACTGTTTCATTTATTCCGTCGGTACATGCCACAACACTTATCAACAGACAGGACAAGAATAGACATTTCAATAAATAATTCATCTTTTTTCTATTTTTTCTTAAGGTAAAATCAAATATTCACAATACGGATACCTCAGTGGATTAATCCCCTCCTCATTTTGATATTGCTCTGTCTGCAGACTGGGAATTTCGATCAGTCCATCAGTGGAGACAGCTGTGATACTTGCTCTTATATTGGATGATCTGGGTCCCTCACCGGAAACACTCAGATACAGAGGAAAACCCGAATGTACATTAAAAGAAATTTCCAACTTCTCGCCGTTAAACATTACATTGGGTCTTAATCCGTCAGCATCCTCTCCGGCATTTCCTATATTTCTCTTTCCACAACTGATCGTCACCAATTCTTTTTTTTCATTAATATATTTCACTTTGTACTGAGCACTGACATCTTTAGTAAGATTACCATCCCAGCGTTTTTCCTGAAACGAACACATCAGGGTTATTTTATATTGGTCAGCACCATTCGGAGTTTCTGTACCGGGATATTTATAGTTCTCCAATGCCTGATCGGGATCACACAATTGTACAAGCAACTCTCCGCGCTTGTTTTCAGGTTTCTCTATCTCTTTGGATGGAAACAACTTCTCATAATCTTCATTTACTACAAAATCTTCTCTTACTGTGTTGCAGCTGCATACAAACAGCAGACAACTTATTATCCATACATGTTTCATATTTATCCTGTTGTTTTCTAATTTAAATTTCATCCCGGATTTCAGCTATAACTCCACTCTCTTCGCCATAGGGAGCAAGATGCTTGCTGACCCAATGTGTTTTTTTGCTGTAAGGGTCAACTACTTTCACAAGTTCGCAAACAAATCTCTCTCCTTCTCTACGAAAATCATAGAAGATATACGTTTCACTATAACGTATACCGGGCTTGAAAGTCAGACCGTCGGCTGTTCCCACATACCCCGAGCCCAATCCTTTTACTTTATTTCCCAACCATCCCTGAGAAGCAAAATAATCTCTCGCAAGAAACAGACGATAACGCTGATATACTTCTGGAGGTTGCTTTCCATTCACACTTCCATCCCCTCCATAAGTGACATTCATCTGTACATCGCTATGGAAATAAACTCGTCCCGCCCTACGAATGATTAGCTGAGGATTTTTCATCTTCTCAAAGAACAATTTATTGTCATATGATTTTTGGATGTCCTCCTGCCAACTTTCATCATTCTTCAATTTTGTAAAAATGATATATTCCCTTGCAGGCTCTATATATGAAGATGTTTTAAATATCAGGTTGCCATCAACATCTTTTCCCGTATAAAGGAAATCCGAAGAGCCGGTAAAGCGGTCATTCACCAAAGAATGCAGATAGGTATAAGTAGTAAAACTTAACTGCATAAATGTGTTTTGGCTCACTTCAAACTCACTTTGCAACTTTTTCGTCAGGCTCTCCTCATTATAGTCGGCCACCGTCTCTACGATCCCATTTTCGGAAAACTTCATTAAGAAATAGTGTCCACCATATCCATATTTGTTCTTGTCTTCAAATATCCCTTTGGGAAGAGTTATCAATTCATTCACATTTGTAAACAACAGAGAATCCGTCCGGGGAAAATAGGTGACAGCCCAGCCATAAGGAGCATTTACAAGTTTCTTTCTCAGTTCGCCGATATGGTTTGCATTGCGCTCTGAAGGAGACGAGTCGAAAACCTTTTCATCTTTACAGGAGAAGCAAAACACCATTAGGATAAGTATTTGAAATCCTAGTTTCATTCTTTCTTATTTTTTATTAATAAATTCCTTTACTTGCTTCATGCTTATTAATTGAAGGTAGTTAAGCGAAATCTTAATTTCTTTACTAAAGTAGTCTTCTACAAATGCTTGCTTTTCTACCAATTCTTTATATGCCTGAAGCGCTTGTTCATCATATTCTTTTTGAAGATCTTTATCCGATCCGGCATTGTAAGGAGTCTTGGCTCTGTCCAAAGCCTGAAGTAAATCCTTAGGTCCATATGTCAACTTCAAACTGATTATCTCCGCAAAATCTTTTTCAGGTGAAAGGAGAGAATGAAAGGTAAAGAAACCTTTCTTATTCGGATAACCAGCCAGAATAAACCCTCTGCGCCCTTGCGTCTCTCCTTTGAAAATCCATGCAATAGATTTAGTCGATTCGATATACTTGTTTCTGCTGATGGATAGGAATTTGCTTCTGTCATAGGGGAAAAGTTCCATAAGATGTCTGGCAAACTGGTGATGTACGCTTCGCATCAGAATGAAGACCTTATCCTCATCTTGGGGATTAAAATCGTTGACGTTATATAGAAACATCTCATTAGTCGTTGCTTCAAGATTATCTAATAGTTCCATTCCGTTTCCATCTACGTTTCTTCCTCCATACATGTATATTTTAAGAGGATTTTTTCCCAACAGAAACTTATCTCCTCCCAATTCAGGAGCTGTATAGAGGTCAATCCATAGAGTTTTGATGGTATTGAGCACACTTTTTACATTGGCAACTTCCGGCGGGTAGATATAGCTTCCATTCTGCACTGCATTCTTGTCCCACCGATATTCCACCTCAATCCCGTAAGGACGGGTGAATGTATCCAGTATCCATTTATCCAACTCTGTCTTCTCACGCTCTGTCTCACCCGCCTCCACCACACTCCGGGCAGATAGGGATGCCTCCTCTTCACAGCCCGCCAATAGGAAAGAAATAACGAGCAAATACAGACTTCTTCGAAAAAAGTATCTGAAATTCACTTTTCTAATAATTGTTTTCATATGCTTGATTTTATTCTTGAATCATCTTCTATAATACTCTATCGGGGATTAGGAACCAGTCCCCGGTTAATGGCTTCTGCCGGTATTTGCAAAAGTTTTCTGGAATCTTCTTTTTCCAATGGTCTGTAGAATTTATACTTTGAAGTGCGTTTTACCGATATATAAAAGCGGCGTATATCAAACCATCTCAAACCCTCATGTAAGAACTCCTGTCTCCTGAAACCTAAAAGTATTTTCACCAACGCCAGTTGGTTGATACTCATTCCGTAAAATGGGGTATAGATTTGATAGTTTTCACTGCTTGTCTGCGTATAAGTCGAACGGCCGCAAGAGGGATACACTCCATATTTGACAGACAAGTAAACCAACAGATTATCTATTGCTTTATCATACTCTCCGAGCATTGTATACGCTTCCATCCGGTTGAGCATCACTTCGTCAGTGGAGAATAAAACATTGGTAACATATAACCCTCTGGGACGTATCCCCGTATAGCCGGATAATGAAAGCTCGTCAAATTTGGCTATATATTGCCCGTCATCTATACGTCCGTCGTTATAGTTAAACAGAAAGAATGACTGCATCTTCATTTTCCGGAAGTTAAAGCATCCGTCTATCCCGTGTTCATTATACACCTTTTCGGCACTTTGAATGGTCACTCCATATTTTTCCGAAGGAATATTACGTGCCACTCTTGACTCCGTAGTAGTCAATAAAAGGTTGGCAGGTTCATCAACACTTGCGTATCGAATATAGAGATATTTATGATTAGAATTAAATTCTTTTTTGTACTTCTGCCAGTTTCTTAAGACCGGCTTTGGGTCAACACCGAGCACATAATCGGAGTATGAGACCACCAGGTCCCATTCTCCCTTAATCAGGTAAAAACGCGAAGCAAAAGCGTAGGCCGCTTTTTTATTGAAATGAAATTTTGGTTTAACATAATAATCGTCATTCACCAACGAAAGACCCAGTTTCAGATCTTTTTCAATCTTTTCATACACTTCCTTCACCGTTCCTCGTTCATAGTCCACCAACGCATTTTTTTCGGGCCGGGTTAAATAAGGAATACCCGGGGCTGTTGCCGATTTGGTAGTTCCATAAGGCTCAGCCCAGATGTTTACCAACATGAAATGCAGATAAGCACGCAAGAGAAACGCTTCTCCATACAAAGCTTTTACCCGGTCACTTTTAGGGTATTTACTAAGTAACTCTAACGCCTGATTAGCCTGAGCGATTCCGGCATAACATGCATTCCAATAGTTTAGCGGAGTATCCAAATCTTCCTGATCGTAATCTTCCCAATAATACATAGCTTCATTCAGTCGCGAATGAATGCCGTTAGTCCTTTCTCCCACATTGTCCGTACGCGCTTCTAAAAAAGCAAAATAACTGGCCTCGGGATATGCTCCGGCAAGCAGTTCGGCAATTTTGTCCTCACTGTCTATTTGTACATCAAAAGTAGAGTCCGGATTTGTTTCCAGATAATCCTGACACGCTGTCAGCAATAAGATTATAGTACTTAAAAAGATTGTCTTTTTCATTTTTACCCAATTAAAATTCAACATTCAATGTCATCGTATATTGTTTGGGAGTAGGCAATGAAACCCCTCCTGATCTATAAAATTCCGGATCTTGCCCATTCAGTTTCCTGTCTGAATAGATAAGGAACGGATTCGTCACATTCACCTTTACGTTCATCTGTTTGATTTTAAGATGTGAAAGGAATCTTTGAGGTAAACGATATCCCAACGAGATATTTTTCATACGCACAAAACTACCGTCAGCCACCCTGTTTTGTGAATAGTTATAAGTGTTGTAGGCTTTTTCTATATTTTCTTTTCCGATATTGCGTATCAGATCTTGAGAAGGAATTACGGGAATATTGGTTTTCCGCTCGTCACCGGGATTCAACCAACGGTTGTAGTACTCCTTGGAAAATACATTAAGATCGGCAAATGCCGGATCAAAAGAAGGATTCATCCGAATTTTATTACCTGCCTGCATGGTAACAAAACACGAAAATTCCCAATTTTTATACTTAAAAGTATTGGATATACCTCCTATATATTGGGGTTCAATAGGGCCATGGTAAATAAGGTATGATTTTGAATATTGTGCATCCAAAAAGTCAGCTCCCGAAATCTCGCTATTTGCTCCTTTGTTGGAGGGGTACAGTCCGAAATCGAAGGTCGGCAGACCATTGCTGTTAAGTCCCTGAAAATTGAAGGAGAACAGAGATCCACGTGGAAAACCCACTATGTTACCACGCCCGGTTCCGGCCACCATATCAAAAGTGTTAGGGGTATTCAGTAACCGGGTTATTTTCTGCTTCATACCGCTGATAGTGACTGTAGTAGACCAACTGAATTTGTCAGTCAATATATTTTGTGTCTGTATGGCCAGTTCCACTCCACGCGTACGCATATCTCCGAAATTAGCGTATTTGTAATACTGACCTCCCACACCGGAGGTACGAATAAGGTCTATCAGATCAAACGAGTTTCGTTGGTACACATCGAATGTCGCACTGATACGATTGCCAAACAGTCCGAGCTCAAGACCGAAGTTCAGCTCATACATTTTTTCCCATGTCAGATCGCGATTTTCCAAATGTAAAATACGCAATGCATTCTCCCTATCTTTCAAAAGAGTACGGTTGACCATCACATGCTTGAAAACTGTGGTAGAGTTAACAGCTTGTTCATTCATTTTAGCGGTTAACCCGTAACTCGTACGCAGGGCGAGCCTTGAAATGGTAGTGTGTTTTCTCATAAACTTCTCCTGATCCAGATTCCATTTGGCTCCTATATTCCAGGTTGGCAGCCAGCGGGAACGGCTATATTTACCTGCAGTATTAGCCCCTTCGTAATTGAATACTCCATTGAAAATGTATTTCTCGGCATATCCGTATGTAGCGCTGCCCGATAATGTCACTCCCCTTTCATAACGTTCGGTTAAAGAAAAATAAGTATCTCCTTCATTGGCCAGCTTTTCAAAAATCAGGGGATTGGAAAAGACCTGATTACCTCTGTCGTATTGTATTCCATAGCCTTGAAAAGGATTCATGCTGCGATCGGCATATCGTATTTCAGTAAATCCGAAAGCGCGTATGTTATGTTCACTCAGTTGCCTGTTATAATCCAAAGCCAAACGTCCCAGATAGCTTCGCAAGGAAGTTTCCGTTTTATTGAATATCCCCCCATGTGTCAATGCTACCCCGGGCAGTTGCATCGGATCGTCTTTATTCTTCAATAGATAAATGTTTTCTCTGGCTACGTAAGGAGTCTCATTGGCACGAAAAGCCTGTACCACATTGGATGCTTCAGCAATAAAATGTGAACTCTTGGTTACGGCGTGACGCACCATTGCCAAGCCTTTTACTTCAATATGATCATTGAGCCTGTATGAAAGTTCACCCTGTAATTTCAGATCCAGCACTTCTGTTTTCAGGTAATTGTTTTCATATTCATTCAGAATGTTAAACGGAGCCCAGTTATTCCGATAGAACTCTCGTTTTCCATCCGCATTATGGGGCCGTAAAGTGCGGCTTGTGCTTAAAGCGTAACTAAAAGGATTGATATCGAAATCACGTTCGAATGTTCCGATAACAGTATTTCTACGTTGAGGAATTGTTCCCGGCGAGTTCTGGTTACGTAGATTTCCTTGTGCGGATATAGTAGCCTTTATCTTATCTTCGTTCCAGTAAAAAGAGTTCTTGATGTTGGCCGTAATTCTTTTAACATGGTCGGCCAGAGTCCATCCTCTGTCATCATAAAAACCGATGGAAGCATACATTGCAGAGTTCTCCCCTCCCCCTGAAAAGGTCACAGTATGTGTATGGATAGGCCTATGTGTAAACAGTTCTTTAAACCAATTGGTGTTAGCATACTCTCTTTCACGCATGAATGCCCTTTTGACATCATCCGTATTCTCCAGATAATATTGACCGGTAGCCGGATCAATGGTATTAAGTGCCTTATACATCTGATAATATACTCCGCTGCGACGACCATATAGCGTATTTTGCAAAGAGAAATATCCCTTTCTGCCCATCTCTTGATAAACAGACATACTCTCTTGAGAATTAAGCAAATCGAAATTTGTATAAGAAGGAATAGATCGCATACTTAACTCATAAGAATAAGAAAATCTGTTCGGTGCATTTCTTTTACCGGACCGGGTGGTAATTACGATCACTCCGTTCAATGCCCGGGCACCATAGATGGAAGTTGCCGAGGCGTCTTTCAATACCTGAATATCTTCTATATCAGATGCATTCAGTCCGGCAACAGCCGAACTGATAAGGGTTACCGCATCACCGGAAGCCAATTGATCAAGTGTAAGTGAAACAAGATCCTCGTATACTGCCCCGTCTATGACCCACAACGGTTGTACATTTCCCATAATGGAAGCACCACCCCGGATATTAATCCGGGGCGCGGCACCAAAGCTACCTGTCACATTCTGTATGGAGAGACCTGCAATACGCCCTTCGAGCATACGCGACACATCCGACACACCGTTCAACTTGATTTCATCCAGCTTTACCGAAGCTGCCGCTCCCGTAAAGACCCTGTTTTTAATTTGTTGATAGCCGGTGACTACCACTCCCTCTATCTCCTGCACATTATCCTGAAGTATGATGTTCATAATGCCGGATGAGGCTTTAATCAGACGAGGTTTCATTCCTACAAAACTCACCTTCAGCATCTGTCCTTTTCGGGCCTTGAGAGTAAACCTCCCTTCTACATCTGTAATAACTCCTCGTGCAGTTCCTTCCACTATCACCGTAGCTCCCGGCAAACTTTCTCCGGTTACAGAGCGTACTGTACCTTTTATCTCTACTGCCACTTGTGCCGGACAAGTCTGAGAAAAAATTGCCATCAGCAAACTACTGATTACTATTCTTATCATTGATGAAGTATTCATTGTTTTATTCTCTATATTTCTTCGTTTTATGGTTTATCACAATTAAATTTTATAGTCAGAACTGTACATTAGCTCCTGCATAGATCCCAAAAGGATGTCCCGCTCTCAAACCCGCAGGATGGCGGGATGTAAGGTAAACCCTATTGGTCAGGTTGATTGCATTTAATCTTACTGTCAAGTATTTATTCACAAAAACATTGAGCGAAGCATCAAATATAAGGTTTGCCGGTACTTTTTCTCTCTCCGCAATCGTCCCCTGCCCGGGTGAAGTACGCATATCACTGTTATAGCGTGTACCGATATTGGCATAAAACCATTTACATTCTATACCCAACTGCATGTTCAGAGCATGCTTGAAGATGTAAGGTATTTCATCACCTCTAACCACATTACCCCATGAATGGCTTTCAAACGAATTTCTAATTTCAGTATCCGTATAAGTATAGGATACCTGCAACGGCAACCTCACATTACAGTTCTTCGGAAGAGGCTGATATTGTACCAGAAACTCCGCACCTTTTACCCGGGCCTCCCCTACATTAAACTGTTCAAGTGTTCCGGCCCCACCCGAAGCAGCCAGATCACTTCCCAGCATATTACTGTAATTATTGTAGAACCCGATTAGTTCCGCCCTAAAATTCCCGATAGCAACACGTGTACCCAGTTCCATATTCACACTGCTTTCAGGCTTTTGATATAATTCCGCGCTTGGAGGGGCAAAGCCTTTATGAATCCCGAAGAAAACAGAAGCAGCCGGCATCAATTGATAATGTAATCCTACCCCCGGAATCAGTACACGCGCATGATTCGGAGTTTCAATACGTACCTTACCCGACCGTGCCAAATCTTCTTTCGTATAGTCTTTTTTCAGTAAGTCTACATCCTCATATCGCAGCCCGGCAGTGACAGTCCACGCGTCATATCTTAATTTAGCAAGCAGGTAACCGGCTAACGCATTGGCAGAAGTAACACGGTTAGCATTCGTACCATGAATACCCTCCATAAACAGTACCATTTTCTTATTTTTCATGGAGTAAGAATCATCCCACTGAAAACGATCTTCCTCATCGGCATGATAACGAAGTCCGAACTCCAGATCGAAGAAAAACTCGTTCAGGTTGAAACGGTATTCGGCCCTGGTTTGTATACCTCTGGAACGGTAAGTTCTGTTATTGGCTCTTACCAACAGTGCTTCCTCTTCCCGATCTGTTTTCCCCGTCAAAATGTCGAAGTAACGGATATTCGTTTCCGGATCCACAAGTACATCGGCGATGGATCTCTTCTCTTTTGAAGTGATTCCTGCGCGCACATCATTCAGTTTGTACCAATTTCGGTGGAAATAGTTGTAATAGGCGTTGGTCGTTATTTTCAACTTGTTGGAAAAAGTCAGCAGATAAGTTGCTACCCACTGCCGATGATCGGTCTTAAGTTTATCCATTTGCGAACCTGCATACCTGAGAAAAGGAGTCTTCTTAAAATCATCTGCAGAGAGTCCCACATACGTTTCATCCGAATTTTCGTCTGCGTATCCGAATTTCAGTTCCAAAGCATGATTCACTCCTTTTACATGATCCGTTTTAACCCTTATTTTAGCTATAATATCATTTCTTTTAAATCCTTTGGCAGCATGATCTTCGTATTTCTTAAAACCATCTGACTGATAACGCAAATATTCTACCATATACCCGAAATGCTTCCAACTGCTTCCGACAGATGTATGCGACTTAAACGTATTTTTGCTTCCGTAAGAAATGTTCGCTTTACCGGAAAAACTGTTCGGAATAGGAGTCGATACCAAATTAATAGCTCCTCCCGTAGTGAACGGACCGTATTGTACCTGGCTACTTCCTTTCAGCACTTCGATGGCCTCCATCCGGGCTACATTGGGGAAATAATAAGCTGCCGGAGCGGAATAAGGAGCCGGTGCCGCCAGTACACCGTCCTCCATAATCGAGATGCGTTCACTTCGCTCGGCTTTCGTTCCTCTCAAACTAATGTTCGGGCGAAGACCGAAACCGTCTTCTTCATACATATTAACTCCGGGAACGGCCTTCAACATACGATTAATATCCGTATATCCCAACCTGCGAATTTCCTCAGGCGAAATATAATATGCCGATCCTGTGCGGTTTCTTGCTTTAAACTTACTCCCAAGTATCTGTTGGGACGATACCACTATCTCTTGCAATTGGTAGACAGAGTCTTTCTTCACCTGCTGTTCCTGTGAGTATATTCCTGAATATCCCAAAGAAAAGAGGATGATAAATAAAGGTTTTCTATTTGTCATATTAATATAATTGTAACATTGTCAGGGGGCTTCTATTCGATTTACCTCCACAAGAGATGCGCTTTACAGAAATCAAGCTACGGATAGCGGTATTACCTGCTTACTTAACACCCATATCGACTCTTTTTGAAAAGTTGTAGTGCCTGCATGGATAGGAAAAAAAGGAAAGCAAAACTCTAATGTTTTTAGGGTTATAGAAACTGTATTCCTTAAATCTGGTTTAGTTGTTTGTTTATTTACGGCGGCAAAGATAAAGACACTAAAATTAACCCACAATCACTATATTTAGGTATTTGTATAAATCAAAAGTTATATTAATATTGCATAAAAGCACTTGCTTATATAAAGAGTATAAGCATTATATGGCATTCAATTTATAGTGTTACGCTGGCAGTAGGATAATAGCCAATTAAGTAATATTTGTATGTTGCACCGGATCACATAAAATTGAACTTACAGTTCAAAAACGGCTTTTATCACTTAAAAAAACAGGATGACGGATGGCTCACTACAGAGATAAATCTTGTACCATTTCTCTCAGTAAAGTTCTTAACTGCACTCTTGTTTATACAGAAACTTTTCTACTTTCAGGAATTAATATTGTCGAATGGATGCAAAGCACTAAAAACTCAAAGCAATTAAGAGCATCATCAGATGGAACAAAAAAATGAAGGATCAGAGTTAGCAAGCCTCCCAACGAAAGCCCAATAGCCCCAATTAACTGTATAACAAAGCATTGCCAAGATAAAAAGCCGGAATAGGATAGCCCCCTAATCCGGCCTTTATATGATTCTTCGCTATAAATACGTATATCAGTACTCCAAATCAGGAGCAACCTTCTTACTTTCTGTTCTCAATTTGCTGGGAGTCATTCCAAATAATCTCTTACAGTAGGAAGTGAAATGAGCTTGCGAATTGAAATCAAAATCCATTGCGATCTCTTGAAAAGGAGTATCCGACTCACTTATTTTTTCTCTGATCAACTCCGCCTTCTTTTTTTGCATCCACTGATAAGGACTTTCTTTAAAACAATTTTGGAACTTACGATTAAAAGAGCGCTCAGAAGTACAATACAAACCGGCAAATTCCTTTACACTCTTTACTTTCCTATAATTATTCATTACAAAATCTTCAAAATGCCCTGTATTCCCCAATATAGAAGAAAAAAAAGTAAATAATTCTTTCTTCGTATAATATCCTCTCAAAACCAACAAAACCTCTTGTTGTTTGATAAGATGCATATGTTTACACTGCATCTTAGCATATAAATATGCGACAACGGAGTTTAAAACAGCTTGCAAAGGATCTCTTATAGGAAGCACACACATCTCTTTTTTTCTTTCCTTATAAGAAGAAAGAGAGTTCATATATACTTTGTCACACACCCTTATGTCTTTATTCCAAAATAGTAAAAGACATTTTGCATCATATATAACTTCAATTTTATTATCTACATGTTGCGGAATAAGAACCATTTTATCTTTCTCAATATGTACATTCTGATACTCACCACTATCAATAGACACCTCTCCATCAAGAAGGAAAAGAATACAAGGAGAAGCACTATTATCTATTTTACTTACACTATCTTTCTCTAAATTATAATAAACGAAACCTGTATTAACATTTATTTGATAGTTTATGCATGACAGATGTTCTTTAAAATAAAGTAATTTCATAACATCATTTTATTTAATATATAAAATTAAGCTATTAGAGGTTACTTATCATACAATAACCTTTTACATAAATTCGCCAATTATGTCTATAATTATTCATAAGATAATCTTCTTTAGCATTTCTTTTTCATAAAGTTCTAAAAGCTAGTTAGTTTTAGGCCAGATGATGATTAATCCTTCAACATTCTATTATTTCTTCAAATCATTTCATTCTATATCAAAACAACGGAACAAAAAAGGCAACAAAAACAGAATTGTTCTTGCCGCCTTTATGTTTTATACAAAATTAATGTAATACATTATTCTTCATTCGTTAACCAACCCCAATAATCTGAATTCGTCACTCTCTCAATGGACACCTTTCGATCACCCATCCTGACTTTATCCGGACCTGAAGCCGGCACCGAACTAGCATGATATCCGACTCCGCGCCATTTCAACATATGTTGAGGTACTTGTCGTTTCAGCAATGCACTATACACAGCTTTAGCGCGGCGTTTCGACAAATCTATGTTATAATTGTCGCTTCCTCTTGCATCTGTATACCCGGTTATCAAGAAATTGTTATCCGGATAACTTTTCAACAGATCTGCAATCTTATCCAAAGTGATTTCAGATTCGGAAGTAATCACATCCTTATCAAACGCAAAATGAATGTTATCGAATAAATCACAAACATGACTTTCCACCACAGCCGGCACTTCAATTCTCTTTTCAACAATTCGTTCTACAATCCTATCAACCGGACGGTCTATATATTGCACAACCGGCATAGGACGTTTTGTACTTCCACCCAAACGGAACATAATACGCATCGAAGCCTGAACAAAACGCGTTTGTTTTTTATCGACAGGCATGATGTATTCTCCCTGTAATCCTACTCCCCAATGATCGTTAAGCCAAGCTTGTACTCCGGCTCCGAAGGATAAGGGGAAATAGGATTGTTTAGATCCTATTTTCTCTTTGTTCCAAGGATTGGATGATGTCCATTCTGCTTCTCCTATAGGATCATTTTCAAACTTTCCTGCATTAATTGCATAAAAATCATGATGGAGGTAGTTAACACCTACGCGTAAATAAGGTTCTACATATTTTGATTTAAACAATGGGGTTAACCGGAATTGAAGTCCCGGACCGGCCATATACATGAAATCAAACTTACGCCCGCCTGTTTCAACTTGTTTTCTTGCCAGTCCCAATGTCCCCTGCAAATCAAGATAAAACCAAGGATTCAATTCACGAGCTGCATAGAGTTGGATACCGCCAAAAAGATGATCGATATTCATTCGATACAGATAGTTCCCATCGACCTGACGAAAATCCGAGAAAGTCACTCTGTCCCAGTTGATAAGAGCTCCACCTACCCCTATTTCCCAGGCTTTGGTTCTATGTGCTGTTTGTCTCTCCACTTTATCGTTTTGAGCATAAGTATAGAAGGGAAAGACAGTAAAAGCCAATGCTCCTATAAGAAGTCTATTTATTATTACACTGAAATTCATCTTGCTTATATTTTATTTATCTTTATAAGTTACACTAATTGCAGGCATATTTTTATATGTATTTTCAACATAATATGTACCATCATCTACTTTCTTCTTGAGAACTCCTAAAGATACACCACTGCCAGAGTTAGAGTAGATGAAAGCACTATTCGCCCCTACCGAATAGATTGTAGCTCCCAGATACGGACTAAGAGCAGCATACTCAGGTTTATTATAACTTGACTTATTATGCTCGCTTGTAGCTGTTTGCACTCCCAACGGAGAGGTATAAGTAAACTTAACATAACAAAGTAGAAGTCCCTTCGCTTCTTCCAGGGTATAATATTCAGGTTCAATGTAATCTATTCCGTTCTGTTTCACTGTTTTTACCAATTCACGCTTAGATATGATATTGAAATCAATAGTCGAAAAGTCAAATTCCCCCTGGGCTTTATTCAAGAATACATCATCTCCACTTTCAGCAGATGCCTTTGTTAAGGCTAGAGTTTTAAGTGTAGGAGGTATCTGATAAGGTGCCATCTTACATACTCCATTCCAATAAATCGTTTCTCCATAATAAGGGGTATCTTTTACTATTGAGAAATAGTTGTCTTTTCCATCCCAAAAGTCAGTTATTCCATTTTTTATACCGGCAGGGTTCTCTTTAACATATCTATTAGGATTAATAGACATTGATGTACTACTCATATTAGGTGTAGTACTTTCTATTTTTTTCGTTTTATCAAGAGATGTCGGGTCTTCCGGATTTGTAACCTGATATGCCGTAAATCCGGCATTGACATTAGGCAAATAGCTGGGCAATGTTTTCCATTCCGCACCAGGATCTGTCTTTCTCTCTACTCTAAACTGCAGGTTATGTTCATAATCAAGATATGGAGAGGTACCAATATAAATCATTCTAATCTGCATTCTGTTAGGAACATAAGTGTTTTCTGCAGATTCCTTTGTCACCTTATTAATAGTTACCTCCTTAACTTTCCCCCATCGGGCATCTATATCGTCAATTTGAGGAAGATCTTCTTTCGGAATAATAAATTCTCCCTCTTCATTAGCTGTATAAGTTTTAGCCGGATCCAAACCGGGAATTCCCTTAACCACAGCCTTCGGAGCCTTATTGCCAGATTCGTCATACACACGATAAGCTACTCCTCCATCGGTTGTACGAACATACTCTCCAAATTCTTGTTGTGAATAAAGTGCAATCACATTAGGTACTCCTTTGATAATAGTAACTTCAGCACCCGGTTTTCCCGGAACACCGGGTTTTCCATCCTTACCGTCCGCACCATCTTTACCATCCGCACCTCTCAAGAACTCCCAAAAATCACTTAAAGTTGTTTTACCACAATCCCAATCCAAAGACGGATTATGAGGATTTTTCACTTTAGGGCCAGTATTGTTACAACCCGCCTCAACACTCTCTACCCACAATTCATAGGCACTTTTCCCATTAGCACCATCTTTACCGTTAGCGCCGTCTTTTCCAGCAGCCCCGTCCTTACCGTTAATACCATCTTTTCCGTTGGCACCATCCTTTCCGTTAATGCCATCCTTACCATTGGCACCATCCTTACCGTTAATGCCATCCTTACCATTGGCACCATCTTTACCGTTAATGCCATCTTTACCATATGCACGAATACCGGTATCTTTCCCATTAATATACCAGTTCCCATTGGTACCGATTATTACCTCTGGCGATCTTCCATCTTTACCTATCGCAGCCTTTCCGGTATCTTTTCCATTGATTACCCAATTTCCATTTTCTCCAATTGTAACAGTAGGTGTTGTTCCTGCAACTCCTTCTTCACCTCTGGAAGGTTTTCCTGTATCTACTCCATCAATCAACCAATTACCATTATCCCCGATCGTAACTACCGGTGGAACAGCATCTTCTCCATTCTGTCCATCCCTACCCTGAGCACGTATTCCGGTATCCTTATTGCCAATCCACCAATTCATATTATTACCAATATGAGGTGTTTGCCCATTCTCGCCACTCGCTCCTGTCAGATAATACCAAAAATCTCTAAGATTATTCTGGGATACAGGCCACATACTTCCCGGGCGGTGAGGATTATCCAGAGCACCAGTAGCTACTTCTTCCTTCCACAGTTCAAAAGCACTTTTTCCATCCAGACCGTCCTTACCTTTTAAATACTTAAAAAAATCAGTTATTTCAGTCTCTTTCTTAGGCCAAGAAATCACTCCATTCTCTACATTCTCTTTCCAAAATTCATAAGCTGACATTCCTCTATCACCTTTCGGTCCTTTGGGCATCGTAATATCCACTTCTGTACAAGACTGCCCTAAAATAATGGTTAAGATGTAAACCATTAAATGTAATAATTTAGCATTGTTCATTTTGTTATATCAATAAATTACACAAAAGAATTATACAAACAACAGTCTAGAACACATCTATAAGTCCAAAAAAAATCATATTCAGAACTGCGTTTGACAAGTACGTACTTTTCGATGCAAAGGTAATGCCCCACAAACACATATATTTACATAAAGAAGAATACTATTTATATGTATCAGACAATTTCAGAACACGAGTCCCTGCAGCCGGTTACATATCAAATAGACACAGACCGCCTCGAAAAAAGTCAAATAAAAGACTCCGCAAAAGAACAGTATAAATCAGTTACCAACCTCTACTTACCACGAAACGACAAAAACTGTATATGCACGTCAGTCCCGAACGTTAATACCCAAGAAGCCAAGCCTGGCAGATAAAATCCTAAGAAATGAGGATTGCCAACTCTAGGGACATGCCCTACCTTTGCCGCAAACCCTAAAATATGATAAAAAGATTATTTTTCCTCCTACCTTTCTCTACGATAGTCTCGGCCAATGAGCCCGATACAATACAGGTTAAGCGTATCGATCTGGATGAAGTTACAATAGTAGCTTTTAAACAAAACACACCTAATCGTGAGCCACTTTCTATCTCTACCTTAGATAATCGCTTCCTGAAAGAGAATGAAATATCGGGAGCTAAAGACTTAAGTTCCTTACTTCCTAATTTCTATATGCCCGATTATGGGTCCAAGCAGAATTCTCCGGTTTATATTCGGGGGATAGGAGCCAAAAAGGATGCTCCATCAGTAGGCTTTTACGTAGATGGCATTCCCTATTTTGAAACGTCCGCTTTCGATATTGACTTGTCGGATATAAGTAGTATAGAAGTACTTCGTGGACCGCAAGGCACACTCTACGGACGTAATTCTATTGGTGGAACCATCAATGTATATACCCATTCGCCCCTCGATTATCAAGGTACGTATTTCCGGTTGGGATATGGCAGTTACAATGATATGCGATTAATAGCTTCGAACTATACGAAGGTGAACGAGCAGTTAGGTTTATCCTTTAGCGGTAATTATCATCACAATGATGGCTTTTTTACCAATTTGCATACCCATAAAAAGGCAGATAAACTTGATAACGGAGCCGGACGAATCGGGCTCACATGGAAACCCGCAACCCATTGGACTACCCGCTTCATAACCTCCTACGAATATTCCAATCAAGGAGGATATCCATACGGATTGTATAATGCCGACAAGGGAACAACAGAAGCCGTAAACTACAACAATGAAGGATTATACCGACGAAATCTGCTAACCTCCGGAATCAACATACGGTATAACGGCCCCCATATCAGCTTCAACAGCCAAACATCCTATCAATATATACAGGACAAGATGGGAATCGATCAAGATTTCTCGCCTCGCAATATATTCTATGGTCAAAATAAGATACGGCAACATATGTATTGCCAGGAATTTACGGTTAAATCGGTCAATAAGAGCCGCTATCATTGGATAACGGGTGCGTTTGTTTTCCGACAGACCATAAACAGGAAAGTTGACCTTAGTCGTTTTACAGATACCACCCGACACCTTACTAATAGTGGAATTCCCACACAAGGGATCGCATTTTATCATCAATCTACACTCGATATGTTGCAAGGACTGTCTTGTTCTGTAGGGTTACGTTACGATTATGAACACGCCCGATGCGATTTTTCCAAAGTACAGCAGCCATTAAATGGAAATGGGGAAACAAAATCGCTTGAACAATTCAACCGATCGCTTCACTTCGGGCAGTTTACTCCGAGGTTCAGTATGCAGTACCTCTCTTCTCACAATCAATTGTTCTATGCCTCCGTATCCAAAGGATATAAAGCCGGAGGATTCAATGTCTCTTTCCTCAACAATGACGACTACCTTTATTCCCCCGAATATAACTGGAATTACGAAATAGGTACCAAACTATCATTCCTGAACAATCGGCTATCAGCTGATTTGAGCCTGTTCTATATAGATTGGCGCAATCAGCAGATAACCAATACTATTCCAACCGTAGGTAACGTAATCCGAAATGCCGGTCGCTCTCGTAATAAAGGCATCGAAGCCAGTTTTCAAGCTCGTCCGACGAAATCATGGATGATGTATATGAATTATGGATATACAGATGCACGATTTGTTCACTATCAAAAAGAAGAACGCGGTATCCTAAAAGATTATGGAGGTAACTATCTGCCTATGGTTCCCCGCCACACTTTCTCTTTGACAACCGGATATTCATTTTATGACATCTGTTCCTGGATCGACCGCCTTACCCTCAACGCCGGCGTATCGGTAACAGGTCCCATTTATTGGTATGAAGATAACCAAGCCAAACAAAGCCCGTATGCATTGGTCAATCTAAGAATTAGCATAAACAAAGGATGCTTTACATGGGAAGTCTGGAGCAAGAATCTCACAAATACCGACTACCTGAGCTACTACTTCGTAACCAGTAAAGCCTATGCTCAAAAGGGAAAACCCATTACCTTAGGTACATCAGTCAGCATCAGTCTCTAATCAAACGATATGAATCACATGTGTATAAACAAGCCTTCACCGCTTTCCCGGAAAACACTGAACCTCAGTACATTTTTCTGCCTATACATTGCACAAGCCATCCCGATGAGTTTCTTCTCTACAGCCATACAAGTACTAATGAGGCAAGCCGATTACTCTCTTTCTTCCATCGCCTTATTACAACTCATCAAACTCCCCTGGATATTGAAGTTTCTTTGGGCACCGCTTGTCGACCGGCATTGTATCACCCTAAAAGACTATAAACGCTGTATCATTACATCCGAAATCGTATATGCATTACTGATCCTGATGGTAGGCCTGCTCGATATCCAAACAGATCTTTACCTTATCATTGGATTAGTATTTCTATCATTGATAGCCTCAGCTACACAAGATATAGCTACAGACACACTTGCAGTGCTCTCCTTTGGTAAGTCGGATAAAAGTTTGGTCAACAGTATGCAATCAATGGGTAGCTTCGGAGGTACATTGATAGGAACAGGTATATTACTCCTCGTTCTTCAGCACTATGGCTGGCATGTGGTGATACCATGCTTATGCATTTTTGTACTATTGGCAATTATTCCGTTATTGAAAAACAAACATATGAAAATAATACCCAAAGAACCTTCGAAACGGGCACAATTCACTGATTTTATCTGGTTCTTTGCCCGTCGTAACATCTGGAAACAAATAGGATTCCTATTACTATATTATGCCAGTATTATCGGAATTTTATCGGTGTTACGCTCTTATCTGGTCGATTTGGGTTATTCAATGAAAGAGATAGGCATTATGATAGGTATCGGAGGTACCGGAGCTGCCTTCGCATCATCTTTCCTGGCCGGATTACTGGTTCGTAAAATCGGGCGATATCATTCCAGAATACTATTTGCAATATTCATCCTGCTTACTACACTCTATTTTATGTGTATTTCATGGACAGTCCCTTCATTTTCAATGCTTTGTTTAGGGATCGTCCTGCTATGGAGTGCCTATGGAATGGCAACTATTGTAGTGTATACCACTTCTATGGATTGTGTACGCAAAGGATGTGAAGGAACCGACTTTACCATCCAAACAGTACTCACACACTTAAGCGGCTTACTAATAGCCTTTCTTAGCGGGGTGGTAGCCGATAGAACCGGTTACCACGGTCTCTTTATTTTCGAAGTTATATTGGCTTCCATATCACTGATCTATATATTTTATTTCTTCAGAAAAGAATCTCAACCCATTCATTCTTAACATATATGTATACTGAAATAATCAATAAATACAATGTACCGGTACCTCGATACACCAGTTATCCACCGGCCAATTATTTTGAGCCATTTACCAACGCCCGCTACCTGGAGGCTGTACAGCAGTCGAATCAGGCTTCAGAGCGCGCATTATCGTTTTACCTGCATATCCCGTTTTGTCGGCACTTATGCCACTATTGCGGATGCAATTCGTATCCCATGGCACGTCCCGAGATTATTGAGTCATATGTAGAAGCTTTGCATCAAGAGATAGATCTGATTCTTCCCCTGTTAGATAAGGATCGGTCGATCGCGCAGATACATTATGGTGGTGGAAGCCCCACAGCCATTCCCGTTGCTTTAATCAAAGAATTGAATGCTCACTTATTATCATCATTCCCAGCCATCGACCGCCCTGAAATAGCCATTGAATGTCACCCAGGCTATCTCTCAGAAAAAGACTGGTTGCAACTTACCGAATGCGGCTTTAACCGTCTCAGTATTGGTGTGCAGGACTTTAATATCGAGGTACTGAAAACAGTCAATCGCCGCCCTTCTTTATTACCGATGGAAGATATATTTATCCTGCTACGCGAAAAGGGAATAAGTATCAACCTTGATTTTCTTTATGGTTTACCCAAACAAACTGTGGAGAACTTCACCCGCAACATAGAGCAGGCTATTCTTTTATCACCCGACAGACTGGTTATGTTCAGTTATGCCCACGTGCCTTGGATTAATAAGCGACAGTTGCTCCTGGAGAAATCAGGCCTACCCGACAACCATGAAAAACAGACAATGTTTGACACTGCTGCCGGACTATTGCATAAATCCGGTTATCAATCTATCGGAATGGATCATTTTGTACGCCCCAATGACGAGCTGAGCATCGCCATGCAAACTAAAAAATTACATCGTAATTTTCAAGGCTACTGCACCCGGCGTACTACCGCACAGGTATATGGTTTGGGCGTAACCGCTATCAGTCAGCTTGAATCGGCTTATGCTCAAAATACGAAAGATATTCCCCATTACATCAAGACTATCAGTAAAGGCGAACTAAGTATTACCAAAGGTTATGCCCTTTCTCCAACCGAACAGCTCACCAGAGAGGTTATCGAAACCCTAATGTGCAATGGCTGTATCGATTGGAGAAATCTTTCAAAGTGCCTGCATGTATCGGTATCCACTTTAAAGGCTGCCACTGCCTACGATGAAAAAAAACTATCTGGCTTTGCCGATGACGGACTGATTTATTATACAGACGACTATCTTGAGATGACAACCGCAGGTTCGGCATTTGTACGCAACGTAGCGGCTTCACTTGACAAACTGATGCTCCACTCTCCACATTCATATTCAAAACCTTTATAACAATGAACCAGACAGTAACAGAAAATCATCGTTTGCGAGATACCATCATCATCGGTGCAGGTCTAACAGGTCTGACTACCGCCTATTGCCTTACCCGTAAGGGATGTGATATCGAGGTAATTGAACAGAGCCCCTGCGTAGGCGGCCAGATACGTACCTACCACGAAAATGGTTTTACGTTTGAAAGTGGGCCCAATACCGGTGTAATCTCCCACCCTGAAGTAGCCGAACTCTTGGCGGAACTATCCCCCACCTGCCGTTTAGAAACGGCCCGTGAAGCGTCCAGGCAACGCCTTATATGGAAAGGAGATCGCTTTCATTCTCTCCCCTCAGGACTGTTCAGTGCAATCACCACCCCATTATTCAGTACAAAAGATAAATTCAATATACTGGGTGAGCCCTTCCGTTCAAAAGGAAACAATCCCGATGAAACGATTGGTGAACTGGTACAGCGGCGCCTGGGTATCTCTTATCTACATTATGCAGTAGACCCATTCATTTCCGGGGTTTATGCCGGTGACCCTATGCGATTGGTTACCCGTCATGCCCTGCCTAAACTTTATCAACTAGAACAAACTTATGGCAGTTTCATTATCGGTGGTATTGCAAAATCATTTTCACATCGAAGTGAACGCGACCGGTTGGCTACACGAAAAGTTTTCTCTACTTATGGGGGACTTAGTAACCTGACAAAAGCATTGGAACAGGCCATTGGAATCAAACGATTCTCCCTGGGAGCTACTTCCACTTCCCTAATGCCATGTGAACAAGGATGGGTAGTTTCTTTCACAGATTCCTGTGGAATAGTTAACCGAATCCACTGCCGAAAGGTGATAACCACCGCACCTGCCTTTGCCCTCCCTTCACTTCTTCCTTTCGTCCCTGACAAACAGATGAATCGGATAAGTAATCTTACCTATGCCCCTGTGATGCAAGTCTCCGTGGGATTGCGTAATACTTATGGAAAAGAGTTTCATGCCTTTGGCGGATTGGTCCCTTCCTGTGAACAAAAACCAGTTTTAGGTATTCTGTTTCCATCGGCCTGTTTCGATAACCGTTCCCCCGAAGGAGGTGCATTATATTCATACTTCTTAGGCGGGACGAGACACCCTGAACATCTAGAGAAAAGTGACGACGAAATTATCAGGTTGATAACCACCGGCCTGAATGAAATGTTAGATTATCCTGCCGGAATAGTACCTGATCTTATACGTATCTTCCGGCATAAGAAAGCCATCCCCCAATACGAAAGCAGCAGTGCCGACAGATTTGCTGCGATCAATGAACTGCAAAAACAGTATCCCGGATTGGTGGTAGCAGGAAATCTCAAAGGAGGAATCGGCATGGCCGACCGCATCAAACAGGCTTTTGAAATCGCCCGAGAAAGATGAACTCTCACTTTCATCGGGCATCTACATCTATAACAGCCAGAAAGAATAGTATTTATTGAGTATACCTAATATTTTCGTATAAAATCTGTTGAAAGATCTTATACGACTTATATATTCTTGCTTCATGGCACAAAGATAAATCCTTTGTTGATAAAGTCAACAAAAAAAGAGCTGCATATCATAGAAGATTTTCTTTCGCATCAGGGGCATGCTGAAAAATAGCACCTACTATCTGACAATCATCCAGTTCCTTACAATCACCACAGGTATTATATCCCTTCTCATTTACACATTTTCGAATTGGACAATAGTCATTGCAATACGCAAATTTCGCTCCGTCCGTGCGACACCCCATACAATTTATGGTTGCCGGTGTAATTTCCGGTGCATTGTTCATTATGCTCCACTTTTGGGCGGTTTTCTCTCTTAATTCATTATCATCTCGGACAGTGGCTATACGGGCATCGCAATTTTCGCAATCTAATCCGCAACATGCAATTAATTGTTTCATCATTTCGGGTTTCATTATTCGACAAAAATAAGAATAAAAAACAAGAATATGAGCAGATAAGAGGCATTTGATTACCTTCTACTACGCATGATATAGATACGCACATGATCACCGCCACAATGGAAGGTAATGCTGCAGCACAGGACTTTCTCTCACATCTCCCTCTGAAAGCGACATTACCTTTTATACCCCGTGGAGTAACGTTGCAATTTTCTGCTTTCCTTGCTCCTACGCATCTATCTTCCGAAAAGTTCGTTGCGGTCGTACTCATGACCAATTCCTTTGTTACGGTCTGCGAACAGCAGTAAACCGATGATACATAACAGTCCACCCATGACCGCCATGACCAGTATCAGCAGGGGGAGGTAAGTGATGCCTCGCAATACCATTTGTACAAAAGTATCTTGATGAAGAATCGGCACAAGCAATTCATAAGTAAACGGATTTTGGTTTATCAATTGACATGAAGTAAGCAATAGATAGATATCTCGATAAAAAAGTTCTCAAAAGTCCTTTCTTGCTGACTCCACATTTTTACAAAAAATGCAAAACAGGAATCAACCAATTGTCTTTATGCAAGAATCATGTATATTTATAAGAAATAAAGTAGAAGGAGGCAATAGGAAGTTAATATCGTAGAGACAAGAAACGAACTCACTGACAAGAGATAATTAATATCCTGAAAACAGGAAGTTAACTTCCTGTTTTCAGGATATTAATTTCACGGAACGAAACTACATTAAATTGAAAAACAGAGAAAGAATCTAATAAAAAAGAAAGCTTTTTCTTCTGGAGTTCATTTACACACGTTTATTCTTTAAATAGCATTTTGCAATCAAATCGATTATTCGATTTAACTTGATCACAAAAAACAGTCTATATCCTTTCTTAAAGAACACAATCTTTAAAAAAAACAAAACGCACGAATCATGCTATTGCAAAATCCATGCGTTTTTATTCTATTCCAATCTTTCAGGCCGGAAAAAATCGTTTCTCCGCATTTTCAAAATACAAAATGACAAATCGATTACTTATCCGTTATTCCACTCATGATTTTCAATGCTGCATTCAATAAAGTTTCATTCGCATTGCCAAAAGGCAAATAAGTACTCAGATAAGAATCTTCATTGTATTCGTATGTAGGTTTGAAACCGGTGGCATAATCTGACTTTTCTTCTGCATTGTATACATTGCAAACAACCAGATTCAATATAAACCGATCCGTTGGATGAACAAAAGGCTTTGTAGCAACATATTCCCCCGCCGTTTTAGTACCTATCAATACAACCTTCATATAAGGATTAAGACAATTGATAACCATCTCCGCCGCCCCTCTGGTAGCATTGGTAGTCAGTACATAAACAGTAGACAGGTTAAGATTGGCACCGGATTGGATAAGCTCCGGATTGAATGTCAAATCCTGATTTGCTTCCACGCGTTTATCACTGTATCTCAATAGAGCCAACAATTGATTCATCTTATCAGCCGGAGCAAGCATCGTACAGAGCAACTGGGCACAATCTAAACTGCCTCCGGTGTTATAGCGTAAATCTAATACAAACTCATTTACCCCTCCTGTCTGGAAATCCCGGAAGGCCCTACGCAAATCATCATTATAAGCCTGACTGTCTGTCGTCGGCCCTGCCTTAAATTCATTATACATCAAATAGCCTACCTTTTTCCCATTCCATGGAATAATCTCAAAACGGTGAACAGGCTTATCCACCAAAGAACGTGAAGCGGGCATTGTCGTCTCTCCTATCGGCACCACCCCACCGGTTACCTCACCATCTTCACCGACAACTTCTTTATAAACACCTATCTGAAGTTGACGGGTACTTCCCTGCAGTAATTCCGATTCAACCTTTTTAGTGATATAATCTCCATTCATCATCATAATCCAATGACCACGCTGCAATCCGGCTTCTTCGGCAGGCGATCCGGGCACCACATAAGAGATTAAAGCGTTATACGCTGTATCATTATCAAGCACTTTATATAAAGTATAATCAAAACCATAGCTCGGAATGGGTTCATCCAGCAAGGAGTCGATCTTACTAAAGCCATTATCCATGGAAGCGACGGCTTTTTTCAGAAACGCTTCCGGTTTCTGGAAATAGTCCGGAGCAGCAGGTGATGGCATATCTCTATACCACAGATACTCCTGACGCATCACACTGTCTATCCAAATATCGCGTCCCGTCTCCGGATAATATTCCGGCCAGCGGTCTACACCACAGGAAAAAAGACTTGTCAGTATAAGAGTTCCCAGTAAGGGAAGTATCAATCGTTTTCCTCTTTTCATAATTTATAGGCAATCTTAATCTGCGCAAATGTAGTGAATACTTAGCTTTCATACCACAATTACGATATAAAAAAGATAATGGTGAAGTGAGTTAAAATGGAAAAATGGTATGAGAATCTGTAATTCGGATACAGCACTTTCTCTGATACCCGGTACTTTTGCATATAATATCAATGTAAAAATAGAAAAGAAATAAATATGACGATCAGAGAATTTAAAGAGCACGTAAAAACAAGGAAACTCCTTGATACAGAAGAAATCCATCAATTCATGGACATCATGAGTAACGAAGCGAGACGTATCACATTTCAACTCAACACGACATATCATACGCCCAACGAGGTACGAGAACTGCTTTCAGAACTGTTCGGTTATCGTGTTCCCTCTTCATTTCGTGTATTTCCTCCGTTTTACACGGATTTCGGTAAGAACATTACTATTGGCGAAGATGTGTTTATCAATGCCTGCTGCCACTTTCAAGATCATGGTGGGATTACAATCGGTGACGGTTGTCAGATCGGGCATAATGTAGTTTTCGCCACACTCAACCACGGACTGCTACCCGAAGAACGCAAGTCCACCCAACCCGCCCCAATCGTACTCGGCAAGAACGTGTGGGTAGGCTCCAATGCCACCATTCTTCAAGGAGTAAGCATCGGGAACAATGCCATTGTCGCAGCGGGAGCAGTAGTAACCAAAGATGTCCCGTCTGATACCGTCGTCGGTGGAGTGCCGGCAAAGTTTATCAAAACAATCCGATAAAACAATCACTTCATTATAACATATATCATTATGAACAAAGTTTTTTTATTTTTATTATTCAGCTTTTTAACAATAACGAGTATGGCACAAGAAAAAATCAAACAGACAGCCGGGCGCGATCAACTTGGTGATTTTGCCCCTAAATTTGCGGAACTCAACGACGATGTCCTTTTCGGCGAAATCTGGAGCCGCACTGACAAACTCAGTCTGCGTGACCGTAGTTTGGTTACGATCACTTCACTCATTAGCCAAGGTATAACGGATAACTCACTGACGTTCCATCTCCAGTCGGCCAAGAATAACGGTATCAGTCGCACGGAGATATCCGAAATCATCACACATATAGGTTTTTATGCAGGATGGCCGAAAGCATGGGCCGCTTTTCGGCTTGCCAAGGAGGTATGGGCAAAAGATACAACCGGGGTAGATGCAAAGGCCGCTTTCCAGCGTGAAATGATATTCCCGATAGGAGAACCTAACACAGCCTATGCACAGTATTTCACCGGTAATAGCTACCTTGCACCCATATCGCATGAACAGGTTAATATCTCCAATGTCACGTTCGAACCCGGTTGCCGAAATAATTGGCACGTTCATCATGCGAAGAAAGGTGGCGGACAGATGTTGATCGGTATAGCAGGCCGCGGCTGGTATCAGGAAGAGGGTAAACCGACGGTAGAGATTCTTCCCGGTACAGTCATACATATCCCTGCCAACGTGAAACACTGGCATGGTGCAACAGCCGAAAGTTGGTTCGCACACCTTGCATTCGAAATTCCCGGGGAAGACTCCTCTAACGAATGGCTGGAACCTGTGACTAATAAAGAATACAATAGACTCCCCCAATAATGACAGATCAATTATGTACAAAATTATATTCGTATTTCTGGCAATAATGGGCATAGCCACTGCATCATGTGCCCAACAAAAACAAGGCGCAAACAGAAAGCAGCCCAATAACAAAGTGCTTATAGCCTACTTCTCGGCGACAGGAACTACAGCAGGTGCTGCTGAAAAATTGTCTAAGGTTACAGGTGGAGAACTTTATGAAATTACTCCAGCCCAACCCTATACAAATGCTGACCTCAATTGGAATAACAAACAATCGCGCAGTTCGTTGGAAATGAATGATCCGAAGTCACGTCCGGCCATCCGGAAATCTTCCATAGATATCGCCGATTATGACGTGATTTTCGTCGGCTATCCTATCTGGTGGAATCTTGCTCCACGTATTATCAATACATTCATCGAGAGCTATCATTTGAAAAACAAGACAATCATCTTGTTCGCCACATCGGGAAGCAGTAGCATCACTAACAGTATGGCAACTCTGAAGAAAAGTTATCCCGAACTGATCTGGAAAGAGGGAAAACTACTGAATGGAATGAACGAAAACGATATCCGCGAATGGATCAGTAAATTGGACTATTGACCAATTGTGGTTTCGAAGTCGCCTGTATAAGGGCAACAAAAAAGATTGCGGTATCGGAGTGCTAAAGATGATCCCTGCCTCATGTATGAATCATTTAAAACTGTACAAAACAGTTCAGACAGATTCGCGCATGGGGCAGATGCAGATTCAGACGCAAGAAATGAAAGAATAAGAAGGACAAAGAAACGAATGGACAATAAACCACTCTTCCTATTTTGCATTTCAGAATTTTTGTGTAATCTTGGAAGAAGTTTCTAATCGCCTTATTATAAATAACTTGGGGAAATAGCCCAATTTTGAGGTAATGAGTTGGCAACCGTACTTATTTTTGTGTTCTGCTCAACTATGCTTTCTTAGAACTCATTGTATAAGCAAGGGTAACACAATTATTCAAATTCATCCGTATGGACATTAAAAATAATTGTGAAATCTATTGTGGCTGAAATTGCATGCTGAGTAGATTTTCCGATTCCATTATTTTTTCAACAAATCTTTTATAGTCACTTACATTCTGTGGAATAGGATATAAATACGCTTGCAGTTTAGCATCATTCTCTGCGCCATATCCTAATAAATCATAAGTTTTTTTTCGATATTCCCCATTGCTTGGTTGAATAAAAATTCCATACTTACCTTTCAAGCGGTACATGTAAGTAAGTATTTGATTGACATCGTCTCTTTTATCTATTTCTGTCTTGTATTTTGCGTCAATGATGACACCGTCATACTCCCTGTAAAAATCAGGATAACGTGGAAATCTATTTTGTTTAGCCAGATAAATGCGTCCTTTGCCTTTTTTGTTGTTGGGATGCTCGAATCTTTGCTTTGTAAGGATAGTAGCGAGATATTCTTCCCATAAATAGGAAACATCAAAGAGAATACCATATATTTTATCTTCTTTCAATCCATATTTTATCCTTTCGTGTCTTAATATTCGTAAACAAAGTTTTTGAAGAGGTGTATAACGGGAAAAATATGGATGATTTATGGCTTTTAGATTGCTTTTTATTATCTTCTCTCGCTCTTGTCTGCTATAGTGTGGAGTGGCAGATACAATCTGTGCAACACTTGTACGTGTTTCTGCATCATTTTCCAATAATGCCTTTCCAAATATGGTTTTGCTAATATATTCAATCGTATGACGTATCAGTTCGGTTACATGATTATCATGGCTAAACTCTCGTGTACGATAAGCAACACGACCATTAAAAGGTAAATTTAGTTTCAGATGCCTATTGATATCTATTGTCCCTCGCACATTAGCATTATTGTATTCATTTCGTTGGTATTCTTTATATATACCTTGCACTAACGCCTCATTAAGAAGTTTAGGGAATAGATACAGCAGAAAATCAAATATTTGTTTATCGGTCGTACCATGCAAAAGATTTACAATATTAATGCATAGTACTTTCTGAAGCATATAATGCAAAAATAAGTCTTCAGTGGCATTTTTAGAAAAACGGGAATGAATAGAAACAGATAATCCATTAACCCCTATGAAGCCTACTATATTTCCTGTTTCTAATAAGGCTTTCGTACATTGTTTGCCATCCCAACTAGTTTGTAATGATAATAGATATTGTTTACCTGCTTCATCCTCACACTCACAAAAAGAATGAGGATAGATGAGCAAGTTATTACCATTCTCTTCCAATAATTCCGATATTTTGCAATTGGCAATATTTTGTAGTGCCAGAAATTCTTCAAGGTTATCAGATGTTGAAGAATATTTTGTGTTATCCCTCAATATCATCATTGTTATTTCCGTTATAGTAAACGTCTTCCAGTAATTTTAGATTCTCTGCCGCATTGGCAGTACCTCTTAAATACTCGAAAAGTACCCCTTTCAAGTGGTTCTCCCAAAGATGTTTGTAGGCGGCTTTTTTGTTTGTATGGTCATCATTTAGATAAAGTGATAGCTTACAGAAATAAGCTCCTCCAATATGATATGCAGAATTTAATCCTTCTATCCCCATATTGGTTGCCTCATTCCAAATGGCTGCATTTAGGCGTTCCATTACACCTGACACTTCATCTTTCATCTCCTGCAATTTATACAGCATTTCCTTATTTTCGTTTGCTTTGACCTCTTCCCAAGCAAAACGGCGGCGCATGGCAAAGTCCATACTTTCTACACTGCGGTCTATATCATTCATTGTTCCAATGATATAGACGTTTTCAGGGATATAGAAGCCTTCGTAAAATGGGTCTGATTCATCAGTAATTAGATTTTGATATTGGGTCTTGACAATTCCCTTTTCCCCACGATACCCTGGGTCTATACTAAAGAATAGCTCACCGAATATTTTTGAGATCTCACCACGGTTGATTTCATCAATGATGAAGACAGATGGTTTGTTAACAGTGTTACTTATTGGATACTTTTCAAGAATATAATCACCAATTGACTTAAGATAAGTGTCCTTGGGAGGACATATCTTATTAACTAAATAGTTCAACATTCTATCATCAGAAACGCTCCAACTTTTTTGACTCACTTTATTATATACACAAACAACGTCCTTGTCTAATGATACATGTATCATTGTTGTGCTTCTGAAACTTTGTATATCCATAGAGTGCTCGCATAGTTCTTTCTTGAATAGTCTTAAAGATTTTTTATAAGAAGTAAAGTCAATGGAACCTTGTTTTTCTCTTATTGCTTTTATACAGAAATCCTTGAATACTCCATTTTTTCTTTCAAATCCGATATTACCGTTTTTGTCGGGAGGAGTTGGGCGCAATCCTTCTACAAAGTCGGTATAGTCATATGATGGATGAAACTGAACAAAGTCGTATTCAGCTTCCATTGCTTCTGCTATAGCTTTTGCTAAATAGGTCTTTCCCGTTCCCGGCGCTCCCGTTAGGATAAGATTTTTATTTACTTTTAATAGTTTTATATACTTTTCGTACCTATTGTTTTCTTCCATATTTTCGTTATCATTATGCAATAAATAATTGGATATATATCGTGGAATTCTCTCTTTTTGAGTTAATGTGCCATAAGGTTGCCATTGTTTTTCAGGAAATTGAATGTTTAATTCTGAGGTTTGAATATATTTATATTCATTAAAACATAACCAAGCCACATCAATATAATGTGAATAGTAAGAGTCGTTATCTTCTTCATCTATTCCTGCATAGTGAATATTTTTTCTGTATTTATATTGAGATATAGCAATTCCAATTCCCCACAGACCAAAATTATTATTTGTGCAACATACTATATCCCCTTCTTTTATTTGTTTTATCAATGTGAAAGGTCCTATGGCAGTTGTGTCATCAAGATAGTCTTGTTTTATCTCATCTATGGTATAATTTGTATAATCTGTGTGACTCCATCCTATAGTCATAATATTTTGGGAAAGAAAACTCTTCCACGCATCTTCCTTTTGCCCTTTACAATGAGTGGGGCAAATGAAATAACATTTATGTTGATACTTCAAGTCAATGATATCCAAATCATACGGAATAAAAAACTTGGAAGTATCTTTCTCTATTCCCAATTTAGCCATAAAAAGTCCAAATTGTTCCGACAAATAATCGTCTGCTACTTCCTTATACAATTTCAGTTCACGAAACTTATTATTCGTCTGCGTACCATCTCCATGATTGAATACATGCTTTTCTCTCGTATTGTTTTTGTAACCGACAAAGCGACTTGGAGCAAACATTAGAGTATCACCGAACGGTTCGACCACATACCAACGTCCTTGTCTAAATCGTTGTAAAGCCCATTCTTTATCCTCTGCCACAGTACTCTTGGCATAAGAATAAAGAGTATATATATTTTTAACAACATCTATTCTGTTTTCTATAAAATCATTTCTTTCCATGCTTGGTTATAGACATTTAAACTAGATACAAAAGTACTAAAAAAACGTGATGTAGCACTCGTAAAGTACTAATATCACGGATTTTATTTTGATTTATAGTTTGAGGTAACGTTGCTTGGGATTTTGTCGGACATTGTATCCCTGCTTTAACTTCTCAAATTGATCCTTGAACCATTCTCCAATCGGTCGAAAGTCAATAGTAAGGACAAACCTTCCTTTGTCTGTGCATATCTTAGCTTTAATTTCTTTTGCCATAAACTTCTGCTTGTGCTCTTCTGAATATAATTCACCGCTATACTCAATGTTTTTACCCGTCATCAGAACCATTGTTTGTTCTTGATTAAAACCTGCAGCAAGACATAATTTTTCAAAGTTGAGCATATTTCTAATTTGCGGAAACCATTTCTAAATTTTGTTCAACAAGGCTGTAAGTTTTAAAATTTTACGTTCATATTTAGTTTCCGTATTTGCCAACTCTTTAATGTGCTTCTGCAGTATTTCCAATAACAGACGACTGTGGTCTGTCATCATGGATTGCATTTTCGTTTGCAGATTGTCAATAGTATTCTCTTAGGAGGTTACCTCTTGATGCAAAGCATTGTTTTCCCTCTCCAAGATCTTGAATTTGCTACTTCCGAATAAAGAGCCGACTCCATCTAACAAGGTAACCCCCACATCGGCAGCGAAATTTTTGAGTTTCTCCTTTTTGATGTCGGCTTTGACAGAGGTTAATTCCTGTTCTGCTTGTTACTTCTGTTCAAGTAATTGCGTGATATTCGCCTGTACGCTCTCCGATTGGATCAGTAAGGCCCGATAATATTGAGAGGTAGTTACATGTTTCGCCTCCGAACCATCAATACCTCTTTGCAAACCATACTTTGCCATCTGTTCTGCATAGCTGTTTTGATACTCTTTCAAACGGGCACGGCTCATCACATCATCGGCACACAGTTACTCTTCCCATGATGGGAACGATGCCGTTTTCTCTTTGCTGCCGTTCGCATAAAACAGCACACGAAATGTACTTCTGCTCATACTCTTTTTTTGATTGCAAACTATAAATCAATGAGTTACATCTTGATAAACAAAGCATAGCAAAGCGGTGCAAACGGTACGGTAACTGTTAAAACTGCATTCCCTATCAGGTAATGATTAGAAAACCAATCTGCGTCTATATTTCTCTTTTCATTGCGTTTTGGCTTTCTGCTCAAACTCTTCGATTTTCCCTTAACTGCCTTATATTCAATTTAAGTTGCGTTATTCTTCCCATTTCATTCGTTTAATCCAGCGTTTTTACGTATCTTTGTTTGCAGGGAGTTGTTTGATAGCGCAATACTTCAAAGCCTCTTGAGAATCTATTTTTCGAGCCGGTATCCCTCCTGCTGATTTATTAAAAAATAAAACACCTTATTACTATGATCGTACAGGATTTAAATTTTGATCAAACAGTCGCCATGGCAAAAGCCAAAGCGAAAAGCATGATACAAAACGGACTTTATTCACGTTTCGGGTTATCCGAAAAAGAGAGACTGGACAAAGCACTTCTAGGCTGTATCGGAGAGTTGGCATTCCAAAAACACCTGAAAAATCTGGGAATCCCATTCGAATTGGACCAGACAGATTTCCAATCCCATCACTCCGATGAATTTGACGTAAAAGTAAACGGTGCCAAAATTGATATCAAAGTAGCAAAGAAAACAACTGCCAACCCTCCAACCGACAATTGGACCTATGGTTATCCACAAGAGCAGCACCCCGAAACCAAAGATTACGTCGTTGTAGGTTGGGTAGACTTCAACAGAAAAGAAGTTGGCTTTTATGGTTGGATCAGAGGAAAGCAAATAGTGGAATTTAAAGTTGTCACCCAAAATTCTTATGCCAAGTATCCCTATCTGACACCTAACCATGAATTCAAATGGGGATGTCTCACCAAGGATTTGAATGAGATTTTGAAGTAAAACGATTAAATTATCCTTGAAAAAGACTCTTCATTGAAGTTTTTTCATTTTTCTTCAGAAATTCGTAGGGTATTCTCCGTTTGAACGATCTTATATACAGAAAGCAAACTATTATTCACCCTTTAAACTCTGAAAAAGATGAAAACGCAATGGATAAGATCAATCGGATGTATACTGGCAGTTTTGATTCTGTCGGGCATCATGTCACTGGCTGCACAGGACAATGCGGAAAGATACACCACGATCAGTGGAGTGGTCAAAGACAAACTCAACAAAAAGAAACTGGAGTATGTCAATGTATCGATACCGGGAAGCAGTGTCGGTACCGTCACCAACGCAGACGGTGAGTTTACTCTAAAGATTCCCGAGTCGGTTCAGGCCAAAGACATTGAAGCCTCACATGTAGGTTACCTCAATTCCCGTATCCCTTTAAAAGAAGAAAATCCCACAGAACGGATTGTCTGGCTCACTCCTTATGCCAACCTGCTTAGTGAAATCCTGGTAAGAGCCAGAGATCCACGCAGCATTGTGGAAGAAGCACTTCGCAAGATTCCGGCCAATTATAGTCCCCAGAGCAACATGCTCACAGGATTCTACAGGGAATTGGCTCAAAAAGGGCGTCGTTATATCAATATTTCAGAGGCTGTAATCGATATTTATAAAACGCCCTACAATGAAACTATCGAACACGATCGGGTTCAGATTTACAGAGGACGCAGACTGTTGAGCCAAAAACAGAGTGACACACTGGCTGTAAAATTACTCGGAGGCCCCAATATGGCCATTTATATGGATATAGTAAAGAACCCGGACTGCCTGTTGGCTCAAGAAGACCTATTGTTCTACGAATTTCGAATGGAAGACCCGACCAGCATTGACGACCGATCCCAGTATGTCATCAGCTTCCGTCCAAGAGTAAAATTATCCTATCCCTTATGCTATGGTACACTCTACATCGATAAAGAGCGACTGTCATTCACACGCGCCGAGTTTAACCTCAGCATGGATGATAAGAATAAAGCCACTCAAGCTATCTTAAGAAAAAAACCTTTCGGACTGCGTTTCAAACCGGTAGAAGTATCATACCTGATATCATACAAAAACCTGGGAGGGATCACTTACTTGAGTTATATCCGGAACAATATCCGCTTTAAGTGTGACTGGAAGCGTAAACTGTTTTCTACCAACTATACCATCTTATCGGAAATGGTGGTTACGGACAGGAAAGAAAACAATATTACAGCTATTCCATATAAAGCAGCATTCAAACAAAATCATGTATTCTCAGACAAAGTGGATAACTTTACCAGTGACAACTTTTGGGGAGGCTATAATATCATAGAGCCTACAGAGTCATTGGAGCATGCAGTAAACAAATTAAAAAAACAGCAGAAGCAGTAATCACTTTTTATAGTATCTTTGACGAACTCTAACTCCCGATATATCCCCCAATATGCTGAACGACGTATTTATACTTACTCAAATAAAAGAAGGCAATATAAAGGCGTTTGAAACATTATTCCGCCAATATTATACTCCGCTTCGCCTATACGCCGCCAGCATAACGGGTGAACCGGACGTAGCCGAAGAAATCGTCGAAGAATTGTTCTATGTATTCTGGAAGGATCGGGAAAAACTTGAAATTTTTCATTCTGTCAAGAACTATCTCTATCGGTCTGTACGTAACCGCTCTATCCAGTATTGCGAACATCAGGATGTCAAAAGGCGCTATCAGGATGCGATTTTATCCGTTCCGGTAAATATAGCTTCACCCGATCCGCAAGAGCAGATTGAGTACAAAGAACTGCAACAAATTATAAACCGAACCCTTGAGAAACTACCGGAGCGCCGTTTGCATATCTTCCGACTACACCACACAGAAGGAAAAAAGTATTCGGAAATAGCCTCTCTCCTCTCACTATCGGTAAAAACAGTAGAGAAAGAAATGACCCGGGCACTCCGGACTTTACGAAAAGAAATTGAGAATTATATCCAGATATCATGAATCGAATCGAAAAAAACAAGACCCAAACCGATCAGGCGTGGAACAAATTACACAATCGCCTGGAGACAGACGGACTGTTACCAACGGTGACAGAACGTCGTTTTGCCACACGTCCGACCGTATGGATCGGCATAGCAGCCATTGCAGCTATTATAAGCCTATGTGTTTACCTGCCTACGGTGTTACGGACCGACCGCCATCTTTCCGGCGGTGAACTATTAGTCAAAGCAAACAAAGAAGAGAGCATACTGGTCACCACGCTTGAGGATGGTTCCGTTGTCTATCTGTCAGAGCAGACTTCACTGGAATATCCCAAACATTTTTCTAAAAAAAGAAGAGAAGTGAGTTTGAAAGGAAACGCCCTTTTTGACATAGCGGGCAATCGTGCACGTCCTTTCTTCATCGAAACCGGAAAAGTACAGATCGAGGTGATAGGTACCGCCTTTCATGTGAGAAACAGTGGCAACTCTCCATTCGAATTAGCAGTTCAGAGAGGTGAGGTAAAAGTTACTCAAAAGCAGAATGGCCAGGAAATACATGTCAAGGCCGGAGAGACCGCTACTTTATTGGGCGATGAATGGCAGTTGACTGTGACCGAGAATTCCAAACAGTTTACCCGATACATGCAAAATATGCGTTTCAAAGACGAACAGTTGGATCACATCCTGCATGCCATCAACCTTCGCCAGACGGAAATACACCTGCAAAGTTCCCCGGAACTGGGGAAACATGTACTGACGGTTTCGTTCTCAGAGGATTCTCCTGAGAAAATGGCCGAGCTAATCGGCCTTGCACTGAACCTGAAGTGCACACGCAATCAAAACATAATCACCCTCTCCGAGTAATCCCGGAATCAAAACCCAAAAACAATGAAAGCCTCGAAAAGTCTCTGCCTGCAATGCCTGTTCACCTGTCTGCTATTATTCATAGCAGCCCGGGTAAAGGCGGATGACTCCGGTATACTCGATCGTATCATCCGGTTACCGAAAAGTGAAATGAGCGTTTATAAACTACTTTCTAAAATAACGGAAGAGACAGGATACCTGTTCATCTACGACAGCAAACTGGTTGACAATGAACGTACGGTAAAGTTGAAAGGTGGAAAACAGACCGTACGCCAAGCCATTTACAGTATAATTGGTAATGACAACCTTAAACTACGTTCGGTAGACAAACACATCATCATTTATCGACCGGAAACGGCATTAAGTATAAGTAAGGAAGAAGGTTTATGCAGAGACAGCACACTCTCATTCACTCTTGAAGGAACATTAATAGACCAGCTATCCAGAGAGCCGATCCCCTATGCTACCGTAGGTGCCGAGGGTTCCTCCATCGGTAGTGTCACCAATCAAAACGGGAGTTTCAGGCTTCATCTGCCCGATTCCCTCCGAAACGGCCGGATTCGCTTTTCACATCTGGGCTACGTACCGCAAACCACGGATGCATCCCTACTTGCCGGACGAAACGGAACTTTTGCTCTGGAGCCTAAGGTAATTCCCCTGCAAGAGGTTATTGTACGCATTGTCAATCCGGTGCGTCTATTGAGAGAGATGCTGCAATTCAGAAAAAAGAATTATTCCAAAGTCCCTGTCTATCTGACCTCTTTCTATAGGGAGGGTATCGAGCAAAAGAACCGGTTTGTCAGCCTGACTGAGGGAATATTCAAGATATATAAGGCTTCGTCAAGTACCCCGGAAAAGACCGACCAGGTAAAGTTGTTGAAAATGCGCCGTATCACTAACCAAGCTGTAAAGGATACCTTAATTGCTAAAATGAAATCGGGTATTCATGCCAGCATCGAGTTAGACCTAATCAAAAGTTTGCCGGATTTTCTGCTTCCGGACTCCAAAGAATGTGTCTATGTCTACACTTCCAGCGACCTTGCTATTATCGATAACCGGCTTGCCCATGTAGTCTCCTTTGAACAGCGTCCAAGTATCAAGTATCCCTATTATTGCGGTGAACTCTACATCGACTCGGAAAACAGCGCCCTGCTCCGGGCACGATTCGAGTTGACTCCGCGGTATATACATAAAGCAGCCAACATGCTGGTTGAGAAAAGAAGCCGCAACATCCGGATTATTCCCCAAAAGGTGGTTTATACCGTATCCTATAAACCTTGGAAACAGACATATTACATCCACCATGTACGCGGAGACTTACACTTTAAAATAAAACAAAAGAACAAATGGCTCAACAATACCATCCTACATACATGGTTTGAAATGGTCACCTGCAAGATAGAAACGGATAATGTCAGCCGTTTCGACCATAATGAGCGGTTGTCCGTACATACCATCTTTGCGGAAATTCCATTTGTATACGACAAAAGCTTTTGGGAAGATTTCAATGTAATTCCTCCTGAAAAAGAGTTGAGTGAAGCCATAGAGAAGATTTCATCGAAAATCGAAGAGACAGAAAATTAAAGCAATTGCCGACACTGTTTATTTCTTCAAGTTCACTCCCCTTTCGGCAATATATACTCCGCTCAGAATCAGTGCCGATCCCAATAAAGCAACTATTGTGATGGTTTCGTCGATCACAATGGCAGAGGTCAGCAAAGTAATAAGGGGAACTACATAAATATAACTGGTGGCACAAACCACTCCCAATTGTTTCACTGCCGTATTCCACATAATATAGCACAGCATCGAAGCAATCACCCCCAGAAAAAGCAGATTTAGAGCGACAACGGGCCGGAACAGGATATGTATATCCGTCTGTAAAGGATACACTAAGAATAGGGGTAAAAGAGTCACCAAACCATAAAAGAAAACTTTCCGTGTAATGAACAATGTCGGATAATGAGTATTCATCCTCCTGAGAAGCAAGCAATAAAAAGCCCACATTAATGCAGCTATCAGGGTCAGAATATCACCGGCCGGACTAAGCTGCAAAATGAAACTACCATTAAACACAACCAGTCCCACTCCGATAAGCGCCATCAGAGAACCACCTATCAGACGTGCTTTTAATTTATCACCCTTATAGAAAAAGGGTGCCAACAGTGCAGTCAGAATAGGAGTCGTACAGATAATTAACGATACATTGGAAGCAAGCGTCATACCCAATGCCGTATTTTCGGCTACAAAATAGAGCGAACCTCCACATAGTCCGAGTCCTACAAACCGCAGTTCGTCCTGCCAACTCTTAGCCAGCAACACACGAGGAGAGAAAAACCAGATGCAAATATATGCCAATAAAAAACGGTAGAATAAAATATCGACAGGTGACAGGCCATATTTTATTAAAACTTTAGTAGCAACGAAAGTTGTTCCCCATATCATTACTGTCACCGCTGCCATCACATGATACCATCCGGCCGTTCTCTGAGTTGTTTTCATATTCTTCTATAAATTTTCTCCGCAAAGATAAGGATTGCAGCCGGAAGAAAGTCGTATCTTTGCCACTCATTTCTTATTAAATAATATCATGCAAGGAATCAAGAATCTGACTCAAGGTCCTATCAATAAACAATTGTTTAACCTGGCGATGCCCATTATGGCCACCTCGTTTATCCAAATGGCATATAGCCTGACAGATATGGCTTGGGTAGGGCGTTTGGGGAGTGAAGCCGTCGCCGCCGTCGGTTCGGTAGGTATCCTGACCTGGATGTCGGGTTCCATTTCCTTACTGAACAAAGTAGGTTCCGAGGTCAGTGTAGGTCAGTCCATCGGAGCACAAAATCATGAAGATGCCCGTAATTTCGCCTCACACAACATTACTATCGCCCTTATTATTTCACTTTGCTGGGGTGGACTGCTTTTCCTGCTTGCACGTCCCATCATCGGTATCTACGAACTGGAAGCACATATCACCGAAAATGCAATCGCTTATCTGCGCATAATCTCTACCGGATTACCTTTCATTTTTCTTTCGGCAGCCTTTACCGGTATTTATAATGCCGCCGGAAGAAGTAAGATACCATTCTACATCAGTGGTACCGGATTGGTATTGAATATCCTCCTCGATCCCCTTTTCATCTTCGGTTTCGGGCTGGGTACCAACGGAGCAGCCTATGCTACTTGGATTTCGCAAGCAGCAGTATTCGGCATTTTTATCTATCAATTACGTTGCAGAGACGCTTTACTGGGACGATTCTCTTTCTTTACCCGGTTAAAGAAAAAATATACCCATCGTATCCTTAAATTAGGTTTACCGGTAGCTACCCTTAACACCTTGTTTGCTTTCGTCAATATGTTCCTTTGCCGTACAGCATCCGAACAAGGAGGGCATATCGGATTGATGACCTTTACCACCGGAGGGCAAATTGAGGCTATCACCTGGAATACATCACAAGGATTCTCTACTGCCTTAAGCGCATTCATTGCCCAGAACTATGCAGCCGGACGAACAGACCGTGTGATCAAATCGTGGCATACGACTTTGTTGATGACTTCAATTTTCGGTACGCTCTGCACCCTGCTTTTTGTATTTTTCGGAAACGAAATCTTTGCTCTCTTTGTTCCCGAACAAGCCGCTTATGAAGCAGGAGGCGTGTTTCTCCGCATCGACGGTTATTCACAACTCTTTATGATGCTCGAGATCACGACACAAGGTGTATTCTACGGTATCGGACGCACCATTCCACCTGCCATTATCAGCATCACCTGCAACTACATGCGTATTCCGCTCGCCATTCTGTTTGTCCGCATGGGCATGGGAGTAGAAGGTATCTGGTGGGCTGTTTGCGTCACTACTGTTGCCAAAGGGCTTATTCTGGCCGGTTGGTTTGCATTGATTAAACGGAAAGTGTTGTCGCGCCCGATACTCTGAAAAGAAAAAGCACAGCTTAGACAACAAAAGCACATATCTTCTTGTTTTTTTTACAAGGTAAATGACAGGCAAAACAAATAATCTGTATATTTGCCACGTTTTTATAAAATGGAAGTATCCATTTAATTATTAACTATATAAAAAGAACTTAATTATGAAGAAAATTAAATTTATGGCTTTGTTTCTAAGCATGGCGCTTGTTTTCGGAAGTTGTGGAAGCATGAATAATACAGCTAAGGGTGGTGTCATCGGCGGTGGTTCGGGAGCGGCCCTGGGAGCTATTATCGGTGGTATTGCCGGTAAAGGAAAAGGTGCTGCTATCGGTGCTGCAGTAGGTACTGCCGTAGGTGCCGGAGCAGGTGTTCTCATTGGTCGTAAGATGGACAAGAAAGCTGCTGAGGCTGCAAAGATCAAAGACGCACAAGTAGAACAAGTTACTGATAACAATGGTCTGGCTGCCGTAAAGGTAACTTTCCCCTCAGGTATACTTTTTGCATTCAACTCTTCTGCACTAAGTGCAGCATCTAAACAATCATTGGCTGAATTTGCCAATATCCTGAAAGAAGATCCGACAGTCGATGTAGCCATTATCGGTCATACCGATAAAGTAGGCAGCTACGAAGCTAACCAGAAAGTATCGGCCAACCGTGCATACGCCGTTGAAAATTATCTTCAGGCATGTGGCGTTAAACCTTACCAATTCAAAAAGGTGGAAGGTGTAGGCTACTCACAATACAACGAGTCGGAAACACCGGAACAAAACCGTCGTGTAGAAATATTTATGTACGCCAGTGAACAGATGATTAAAAACGCTGAAGCCGGTAAATAACGATTTCATAATACACCCCCAGGTGTTTTATGCCATGTGCCAATATACTGTTTACTCCTTCATACAAAAAGGATGGTAAGTCAGTATATTGGCACATTCGTATAACCAACAAGATCACACACAATGAAACTCCGGAAACCCTTTCGCATTCTGCGCAATCTGATCCTTTTTTTCTTTATCTCCTCGATCGGTGCCGTCATTTTCTATCGATTCGTGCCGGTATATGTCACTCCACTTATGATTATCCGCTCTGTCCAGCAACTCGTTTCGGGAGAAAAAGTGGTATGCAAGCATACGTGGGTACCATTTGATAAAATCTCTCCCAGCCTGCCCATGGCGGTGATTGCTTCGGAGGATAACCGCTTTGCCTCTCACAACGGATTCGACATGATAGAAATCAAAAAAGCGATGAAGGAAAACGAAACCCGGAAAAAGAAACGGGGTGCCAGTACCATCAGCCAGCAGACAGCGAAAAACGTCTTTCTTTGGCCACAATCTTCGTGGATACGAAAAGGATTTGAGGTCTACTTTACATTTCTGATTGAAACTTGCTGGTCGAAAGAACGGATTATGGAAGTATATCTAAACTCCATCGAGATGGGTAAAGGTATTTACGGTGCTCAGGCAACCGCTAAATATAAATTTAAAACGACAGCTGCCAAACTGACCCGGGGACAGTGTGCCCTGATCGCAGCAACTTTACCAAATCCAATACGATTCGACTCGGCACACCCCTCACCTTATATCAAACGACGCCAAGGACAAATTCTGCGACTGATGAATCTGGTTCCGAAGTTCCCTCCTGTTGATAAGGAAAAAGCGAAAGGACAAGATACAAAAAAACAAAAGAATAAGAAAAAGAAGAAATAACAACTTCGCCAAACCGCCCCGATAATGTGAGGATAATATAGAAAAAAGAGGCCACTTCTGCAAAAAGCAGAAGCAGCCCCGGAGATTTATGTAAAACAGAAAATTACTGTTGAGGACCTGTACCAAAAGCCGGTGCCTCTTTATCATACCAAACACGTTCTTTGCTTAACGTCACAGGTGAATTACTCATCTCACCTTCATACGTATAGCCCTGTGCCTGATAGGCTGCAATTGTAATGTCACGAAGCAAATCAGAATCAAGAGGTTTGCTTACCGGGAAACGTCGAGGAATGACGTACTGGTCACCCAATAACGGATCAAAATCCTGATATGGCAACAAGGTACTGTTCTTCATTGGCACTCCCGAACGACGGGCGGTAACAAACATGTCCATCGGAAGCATCAGATAGTGAATATATTGCTGAATATAAACTTTCTCAAGGTCTTTACTCAAATCACCTGTCAGATGGTATGCATCATGTGACAGCATTTCATCAATCATGCCTTCTTTCAGGCTGATTGTCTTGTCGTGTACATCGCCTGTGTAGGTTTTATCATAATAAGGAATATGATTCTTAGCGGAAACAAAATCATAACCACGAACAGACATCTCGACACCTGCACTCAAATACTGTTGTGCGGTCATCGGCAGATTGGCACCCAATAATTTGAATTCCGCCAGCAGGAGGTTGGTTTCACCTGCAGAGAAGTACAGTCCGTACCAGCCGTATTCTTCTTTATCCTGTACGGGAGCTACATCGGGAACATCGGGGAATGTGTAAATCAACAGACCTTTAATATTTTCGGTATTCCGGTAGGCAATCGGAGTATAGGTCTTTTTCGCACCGTCTTTGCTCAGCAAATAGAACAACTCGTTATTGGGGTCGAAATAGTCTTTGTACTCTTCCTTTTTATTGATATCCACTTGACAAGGAACTCCATAATAGCGTACCCAAGGCTCTCCGGGAGCTTTCCAACTCTCAAAGTGTTTCTTTCCGTCCGCATCGACCGTATAGTTCACATTGGCTTCTACATAAGACGGTAAAGCTCTTTTTTGATCAAAGAAACCTTGAACTACATTAGAGTTGTAATCGTTCTTCTGGAAAAAGTAAAACAAACGAGGGTCACGATTGCTCACCATAAAATCGATTAACTGCTTAGTTCCCGCACCAACGGAAATATCATTGTTCCAGTTATTGTCTCTTTTACCTTTATTGAAAACAAAATCATCGTCGAGAGTTAAAATAAGACCGGCCGGATTCTGGGCAGCCTCATTCACAATGGCAATTGCACGAGCCTTGTCTTTATTAATCAGGCGTGCAGCAATTCTGAGTTTCAATGAGTTTGCCAGTTTAGCCCATTTATCAAGTTTTCCTCTATAAATAAAATCCTGCGCACCAAGCACGTCTTGCGGATTGTTCTCTCTCAGATAGTTAATTGTCTCGTCAAGCTGTTTCAGCCAGAGTTCGAACAATTCTTCCTGCGTATCGTATTTCGGAGTCAGAGTCCCACCATAACGGGCCATTTCTGCCTCTGAATATTGACGGGATCCATACATATCCGAGTCTTCAAGTCCCAAGTACACCAGCATCGGATTACATAAATAAGCAATATATTCGTATTTTGCTTTTTCATCATCCGACATCAGACTGATCTGATGCTTTATTTCATTCGTATAACGAAGCACCTCGTTGACCTGATAGCCACAGCCGGTCTGAGTTACCATATTCAATTTGCTGGAGTTTCCACCTCCTGAGGCAGTTGCCTGCACCCAGGTAGACATTGCATCGAAACCAGCAAACCACTGAAGATAATCGGCCGGCTGAAAACTCATGGCACATTGAGTAAATAAATAGCGTACGTTCGGTTTTGAGACTGTGGAGGGATTGGTATTCTGTCCGGCAAATTCGTCTTTACAAGACGACATCAGGAAGCCTGTACCTACAACAGCCACAGCTGCCATATATAGATATTTTTTCATCATTTGTTTCATACTAAATATCACATTAAAGGTTTAGAAATCTACATTAATAGTCATCATATAATTAGCTGTGTAAGGTTCATAGCCACGGATACGGAACTCAGAAGCCGTATTACCACGAACACTCTCAGGATTCAGATGGTTAGGCAACGAGTTATACAGATATCCCAGATTACGTGCAGAGAAGCTCAATCCCAATCCCTGGGCACCAAACTTACTTGCCACTGATTTCGGGAAGCGATACGATAAGGTGATCTCGCGCAAAGCAATATAGTTCAACTCGTGTACCCAAGTGTCGAATATCGTATTCTGTCCCCAAGCCGCACGGTTTACATGATAAGTTCCGGCATGTGTGGGTTCCAGTTTCCCTTCTGCCACCAACTGTTTGTAGGACATACCGCTTACATCCATTTTCGTTCCGTCTACAAGTGTTGCGAACGTACCATTCTTAAATACTCCGTCGGGGATAACACCATCACCATAAGAGATTCCTTTACTGTCACCGTACTGGCTGGTCCAAGACAAACCACCATGTTCAGGATCACGCCATTTTAAAGAACTCTTGATCCATCCGGCCTGTGTACCATACAAGTTAGAGTAAGAAGCTACCAATCCTCCAAAACGCATGTCAGTAGCAATATGCAGGCTCAAATTTTTCCAAGACAGAGTAGTAGATAAAGAGCCTAAAAAGTCGGGAGTCATTTTACCCACTTCCTGTACTTTTCCGCTACGTGCTTCGTAAGCTCCCCGCCAACTGTCGTCCCACTCCAACAATGTTTCTCCTTTTTCATTTTTAGCCGGAAGAATATCGGACATCAATAATCCGTAGTCGCCACCTACTTTGGCAACCGAACCGATATGGTAATCGTAATCATTAGCATAGCCGCTCAATGCGATGTAGTCTGCTACATTTTCATGTAATGAGATAATAGTATTTTTATTCTTTGTATATGTCATTGCGACATCCCACTGCCAGTCTTTATTTTTGTACGGAGTGGCGTTTACAGCAATTTCAATACCTTTATTCTGAATATTACCAGCATTTATCAACTGAGTGTTCACACCCGAAATAGCAGGAACTTCAATCGACATGATCTGGTCTCTCGTATTTTCTTTATAATAAGTAAAGTCAAAGTTCAAACGACTGTCAAACAAACGTAAATCCAAACCAACTTCCCAGGCATTCTTACGCTCCGGTTTCAGCTTCAAACTCTTCATTGTCTTATCGAGAGTGTTCACATAAATATTGCCATCATACATTTCTTTAGTTTCAAAGCCATATACCGAGTTCACATAATAGGGATCGGTATCGTTACCGACCTGTGCCCACGATCCGCGTACTTTAGCAAATGTAATCCAATGCGGCAAATCGAATGTTTCATTGAGCAGCCATGAACCGGATACTGACGGGTAGAAGTAAGAATATGTACCCATCCCGTTTTGATATACCAGAGAAGACGACCAGTCATTACGTCCTGTTACATCTAAATAAACCTGATTTTTCCATCCCAGATTCAAAGCAAAGACAGCAGACATCATTCTCTTTGTATTTGAAATGCTCGCTTCCGACTTTTTAGGGTTCTTTGAGTTGTCGACAAACCATTGTCCCGGTACTACCATACCGCCATCTGTATATACTTTATATGCTTCCGAACGACTTGTATAGTATTCATATCGTGCGAAACCACCTACGCTAAAATCTTGTATCTGCTTATTGACAGTAAATGTTCCGCCAAAGGTAGCCTGCTCTTTTGTGGTTTGCCCCATAGTATACTTACCGCCTTCATTTGCATATCCACTACCCAGTTGTTTTTCTTCAAACTTAGTGTAATAGTAATTCATATTGGCATCGGCTTTAAATCTCAGCCAATCCAGAATCTGCACATTCACTTCCATTTGGGGACGAACCACAGTCTCTTTCTGGGAATAATCGTATTTATCGATCATAAAAAACAAATCACGTCCCGGAACTGAACCATACTTGTCACCATAACTTGTAGATGCCAGTCCACCATGCTCACCCAGATATTTATCGCGGAAATAATTCACATCCAGCATCGGAGTCATAATGGTTCCGTTCGGATTGACAAAACGCTCTCCTACTGTTCGCGGAGAATTCTTCGGATTTGAGTTGGTGAAACTCATAGCAGCCGAAACTTCCACCCGATCACTGATTTTATGCGAACCTTTCAATAAAAACGAATAACGCTCAAATGTATTCTTTTCGCTGGTAGATCTTGCTTTCTTATAAGAAAGAGAAGTGTAATACGATGTTTTATCATTGCCACCGCGAATAGCCACATTCGTATTGGAGTTCAGCCCCAATTGATACAAATCCAGCATGTTATTTTTATGGGGCGAATAATTGGTCCAGGTACCATCATAGTTGCGGATCGGCTGACCATCGTATTTAGGTCCCCATCCATAACTGCCTGCGCCTATTAGTGTCCGGTCTCCTTTATCATCGAGTTTGAACTGAAAAGGATCCCATACAGAACCATTGTTGTCCGTGTCTTTCCAGCCAGGCATCAACCCCACCCCATATTCAGTCTGGATATCCGGTGTCCGGTACGCATGATCGATACCAAATGTTTGTGATACAGAAACTCCGAAGCCTTTGAAACCTTTTCCCGATTTGGTGGTAATCACCACAGCTCCGTTCAGACCACGTGAACCGTAAAGGGCAGTCGCAGCAGCACCTTTCAGGACCGAAACTGTCTCAAAGTCATCCGGATTGAGGTTCTTCAGTTCATTACCATAGTCATTGGCATTATTGTTTCCGGCATCCCAGTCCATCGTGGTATTTCCCGAAGTCGAGTTATCGAGAATAACTCCGTCGATCACATAAATCGGCTGATTGTTTCCTTTCAAAGTAGAAGCACCGCGAATCTGAATCTTCGTCGCTCCGAACATACCTCCGTCTGACTGACGGATCTCGACACCCGCTACTTTTCCTTGTAAGGCGGCTACCGGAGAAATCGTATTGGCAGCTTTCAGGTCATCGCCTTTGACCTCGGTCACTGCATACCCCAAAGCTTTCTGTTCACGCTTCAACCCTAAGGCTGTCACCACTACTTCGTCCAGTATCTGGGTATCTTCTTGAAGCACAACATTAATAACAGTTTTACCGCTTACTTTTACATCCTGTTTCTTCATGCCGATGTAAGAAAACTCCAGAACTCCGTCTGCAGGAACATTAGATAAAGTGTAATTGCCATCAACATCTGTCACTGTACCGATCGATGAACCTTTAACAAGTACACTCCCTCCGATAATCGGTTCACCGGTTCCATCTTTTACAATTCCTTTCACTGTTATATTCTGCGCAAAAGCAGTAACAGACAAAAAAGATAGAACAAGCACTAACACCTTTTTCATCAATCTCACATTGATAATTTTCGAGTTATTCATTCATTTTTCTTTTTTAGTTAAACAATATGTGTTAATTTAGGTTATAATAATGGCTATAGTTCTCTTAGAACT